>Ga0155243_102_pt1 | contig 11892 bp, 3 predicted proteins | sample RifCSPhighO2_02_FD_106211 | JGI IMG/M metagenome (GOLD analysis project Ga0155243, IMG submission 106211) | Candidatus Lloydbacteria bacterium RIFCSPHIGHO2_02_FULL_50_18 | reverse complement strand
ATCTCCGCCGGCTGCTTCGCAGTGAACGGCACGTGTGTCGGAGGGGGAGCAGCATCTCCCGATGGTGACGGTGCAACCTATACCGTCGCAGCACAAAACTCCACGAACAAAGCGTACGCAGATTATGTCGCAGACGGCGCAGGCGCAGAAACCGCAATCAACACCGCCCTCCAAGCTGCATACGCAGGAGGCCGTGGCGGCAAGGTCTACCTCATGGAAGGAGACTACTATCTCTCCACCGGAGCAGGGGACAAGATCCAGATGGCAACCTCAACATCACTCATTGGAGCAGGACAATCTACGGTCATTCATATTGCGTCATCCACCAACGCAACCGCCAACGCTATCGTGGCAAACACACTCTCATACATCACAATTGCCGATCTCTTCATTGATGGAAATAGAGGGCGGAACACCAGTTCACAAACTGGTATCCAATTTACTTCCGTTTCCTCCTCTACTATCAGGAACGTTACGGTTGCCACCACGACCGACACTGGCATCTACCTCGTCTCTTCCTTGAATAATACCGTCATTGGGAATACGTTCAGTGGTAACGGTAACAACGGCTTCCTCCTCTCTGCCACCTCTTTGAACAACATCGTCACTGGGAATACAGTAAATAGCAACACCAACTACGGCATCTACCTCATGTCCTCCTCAAACAACATCGTCACTGGGAACACTGCGAATAGTAACAGCTACACCGGCATCTACCTCGCTGGCTCCTCCAATAACAACATCGTCACTGGGAACACCGTGAATAACAATAGTTTTTACGGTATTTTCCTTTCCTCTTCCTCAAACAACACCGTCACTGGCAACTCGCTTGCTGATAACACAGCCGCGTCAGCGAACAGCAGTATTCGTATCGAAACTTCTGATTGGAACGTCATTTCTTCCAACATCATCCAAGATACCGCTGGTACGGGTTATGCGATCCATCTCACCTCCTCCGCCTCCGACAACAACGTCCTCATCGGCAACTCATACTCCGGTATCGGTGCCTCCTCTATTCAGGACCTCGGCACTAACACCAAATACACACAGTGGGACCGCCTCACCCTCGATACCAAGCAACTCGGCCAAGTTGCATACTCACCGCTTGCTATCTTCGCCTCCTCTTCCGTCGCGCTTGCGTCCACTACTCAGATGGGAAGTGGCAAGATCATGTCGCTCAACAATAGTTCGAGCGAAGTCTTCACCGTTGCAAATAATGGATACGTCGGTATTGGCACCACCTCTCCCTGGGCAAAACTCAGCGTTGCGGGAAACATCGCTATTGATACTGGGGTAACTGATGGCTATGTCTATTGGAATGGACAAAAATTTATCACTGCATCGTCGACGACATACAATACTTTCATGGGTCTTGGGGCGGGAACAAGTAGTACCCCGGGAATTAATAATACCGCATTCGGTTATTGGGCATTACAGGCGAATACCGGAAATTTCAACACTGCATTTGGAAAATCAACCTTAATGCAAAATACAACTGGTAATATAAACACTGCGATCGGTGAGGCAGTGCTACAGTCAAATTTAACCGGAGGATACAACACCGGTGTTGGTGCAGGGGCGTTAAGCAATAATATTTCCGGTAGTGACAACACTGCTGTTGGTTCAAACTCGTTAGGAAAAAATACAACGGGAGGAGGAAATTCAGCTTTTGGTGAAACATCTATGTTAGAAAACACTACGGGATCATTTAACAGTGTATTTGGTGGCAGTGCACTTTCCAATAACACCATCGGTTCATACAACAACGCATTCGGGCATTATTCCCTCATTTTTAACACCACCGGCTCATACAACACTGCCCTCGGTAATCAGGCAGGATACAACGTCACCACCGGCTACGACAACATCTTCCTCGGGCACGACGAAAACGTTGGAGGCACCGCCATCACCACGGGATACAACAACATCGGTATGGGCTACAACATCAAATTCCCCGCAGTATCCTCAAGCAACATGATGAATATCGGCAACTTCCTCTTTGCCAACCTTCCTGCGACCACCACCGGAACAACCCTCACCACTCAACCCTTGACCGGCAAGCTCGGTGTCGGTACCTCTTCTCCCTATGCCAAGCTCACCGTCTGGGGAGGGGATACTCTCGACACCTCCCGCGCATTTGAAGCAGTGAACTCCGCCTCAACTTCACTCTTCTCCATTTTCAACAACGGACTCGCCTCCACCTCAAACTTCATCGTCTCCAATACGGCAACCACCTCAAACCTTGCAGTTACCGGAGGCGCAACGAGTACATTCGCCGGAGGTATCGCACTCTCCTCAGGCTGCTTTGCAGTGAATGGCGTCTGTGTCGGAGGAGGAGCAGCATCTCCCGATGGTGACGGCGCAACCTATACCGTCGCAGCACAAAACTCCACGAACAAAGCGTACGCAGATTATGTCGCAGACGGCGCAGGTGCAGAAACCGCCATCAACACCGCACTCCAAGCTGCATACGCAGGTGGTCGCGGCGGCAAGGTCTACCTCATGGAAGGAGATTACTACCTCTCCACCGGAGCAGGGGACAAGATCCAGATGGCAACCTCCACTTCCCTCATCGGTTTCGGGAACTCCACCGTCATCCATATTGCATCCTCAACAAACGCGACGGCAAATGCTATTGCCGCCAACACCCTCTCATACGTCACCATTGCCGACCTCTTCGTTGATGGAAATCAAGGGCGTAACACTGGCTTCCAAAACGGTATCAGATTCACCTCCGTAGCTTCTTCTACTATCAGAAATATTACTGTTGCCACCACTACCAACCATGGTATCTTCCTCTCCTCCTCCAACGATAACACCCTCACCGGCAATACTACGAATAGCAACAACGGCAATGGCATCTACCTCTCTTCCTCCTCAAACAATACCCTCACCGGAAACACCGCGAACATCAACGCCATCGGCATCTCCCTCCTCTCCTCCCTAAATAACACCCTCACCGGCAATATCGCGAATAGCAACAGTAGCATCGGCATCTCCCTCTCCTCCTCCAACGACAACATCCTCACAGGCAATACCGCCAACAGCAGCGGAAACTTCGGCATCTACCTCCTCTCCTCCTTAAATAATACTGTCACTGGGAATACCGTGAGAAATAACTATGACGGTATGAAAATCTACCTCTCCTCAAACAACACCCTTACCGGCAATACTGCGGATAGTAACAGTCACTATGGCTTCTACCTCGACAGCGCCTCAAACAATACCGTCACCGCCAACTCGCTCTACAATAACGGTGCCGCGGGAGCGAACAGCAGTATCTACATCATCACCTCTGACGGGAACGTTGTTTCTTCCAATAGCATTGTCGATACCGCCGGCACCGGCTATGCGATCGATATCGTCAACTCCACCTCCGACAACAACGTCCTCGTCGGCAACTCATACTCCGGCACGGGTGCATCGTCAATCAATGACCTCGGAACCGGCACGAAATACACAGAGTGGGATCGGCTCACGCTCGATACTAAACAACTCGGACAAGTCGCATACTCACCACTTTCCATCTTCGCCTCCTCCTCCGTTGCTCTCGCATCAACCACCCAGATGGGAACAGGCAAGATCATGAGCTTAAACAACTCGTCTGATGAAGTATTTACCGTCGCAAATAGTGGCAACATGGGAATTGGCTCGACCACTCCTGGCTCTCTCCTCTCCCTCGGCACAACAAACGGTATCAACTTTACCGCAGCAACTTCAACATTCAATAGTACCGGTGGCATCAATCTTGCTGCAGGCTGCTTCGCCGTGAACGGCACCTGCCTCACTTCAGGTGCATCACTCTCCGGTGGTGTTGCAGGAATGCTCTCCGCTTGGACGAGTGCCACGACTATCGCTCCAACCTCCACCCCAAACGCAACCGCATTCAACGCCACGAGCTCCCTCGGTGGATACTACTTGAATGGCGTTCTCGGTATGGCCGCCTCTTCAACCCGCATGAACTTCTACTATGCGGGAGCAACCACCACCGGATCCTTCACAGGAGGATCACCGGCTACTGGTGGTAACAACATTGCGATGGGTCAATACGCAATGCAATATGCAACGTCAGGAACAGATAATTTTGCTGTAGGATTTCAAGCACTCAGAGGACTTTCTGGGACGAATGGCTCGACCGGCGCAGCGAACAATGCATTGGGGTACCAATCCCTCTACTCCAACACCACTGGCTCCAGCAACAACGCATTGGGATATTCCGCCCTCTACTCCAACACTAACGGAAGCGTCAACGCTGCATTAGGACAATACGCCCTCTACTCCAACACCACCGGCTCATACAACAACGTATTGGGAGCAAGCGCCCTCTACTCCAACACCACCGGCTCATACAACACCGCTTTGGGAGTAAGCGCCCTCAACGCCAATACCACCGGCTTATACAATAACGCATTGGGGTATCAAGCCCTCTTCCTCAACAATACTGGCTCATACAACACCGCCCTCGGCTATCAAGCCGGCCTCAACGTCACTACCGGCTATGACAATATCTTCCTCGGACATGACCAAAACTCCGGAGGCACCGCCATCACCACGGGCTACAACAACATTGGCATGGGCTACAACATCAAATTCCCCGCAGTATCCTCGAGCAACATGATGAACATCGGCAACTTCCTCTTTGCCAACCTTCCTGCCACCACAACAAACACTTCCCTCACCACCCAGCCACTCACTGGCAAGCTCGGTGTCGGCACCTCTTCTCCCTATGCCAAGCTCACGGTCTGGGGAGGGGATACCCTCGCAACTTCAATGGCATTTGAAGTAGCCAACAGCGCCTCGACCACGCTCTTCACGGTGTTGAACAATGGTAATGTGGGGATCGGCACGAGTTCTCCATGGGCGAAACTCTCTGTGGTCGGCGAGGTACTTGCGAACTTCTTTACCGCCACTTCTTCCTCGGCCACCTCATCGTTCGTCAACATGTCGGTGGACCACCTTGAGGCGGGTCCTGCGGAATTTGAGAACGATGCGGGTATTTTGAGCTGGATCGATATGAACATTACTTCATTATCCGCAGTGGGAACGAAAGAACGCTACTCCGCACAGCTCGATGGCATCCCTATGCTCACGATCTCGGGTGAAGCATTATCAGGTGGCACAGTGGGTTCAACAACCGTGAATATCGGTTCCACGACGCCGTATTATTCATCCAACATTCCCGATGCGTCGCTCATTGTTGAGAATGGTATCATCTGTGTGAACGATGATGGTGGTGAGTGTTCTGCTGCAGCACGCACGCGAGGGTTCATCTACGGAGAAGGTTCATCGCTTGCCGGTATCGACGTTGCCGAGCAGTATCCGACACTCGACAGCGCCGCTATGCCGGGCGATATCGTCATGCTCGATCCCGCACATCCCGTGTTCGTGAAGCGTTTTGACAAAACTGTTCCCGGTCCAATTCTCTTCGGTGTTGTCTCGACTGATCCGGGTGTCATTCTCGGTGGATTTAAAGTCGCGGGCGATATCAAGGATGATGTTGCCGAGAATAACGCACGGCAGATCCCGATCGCGCTTGTCGGACGTGTCCCGGTGACGGTCTCGCTTGAGGGCGGTGCGATCCATGTGGGAGACATGATCGCTCCTTCATCCGTCATTGGAGTAGGAAAGAAGGCCGCACCGGGAGAGCCAACAGTCGGTATCGCACTTGAGCCATATATCGCTACGGTGAACAATGAGACAACAATGAAGCTGTTCGTATTCGTGCAGACCAAGCTGAGCTCGCTCGGAAGTGCGGTGTCGGGCGAATCGGTCGACCTGGGGAATATCTGGTCTGTCGATACTGAGAACAATACAATGCTCGCCAATGCATCGATCAACATGCAGTCATTCTCGATCGCTGAGATCGGCTCGTTACGCGGCGTTGCAAACAACTGGTCGCTCGATGAGAACGGTGTGCTCAAGATCCCTGAAGTGCAGACAAAGAAATTATGTGTCGGGCGTGTCTGCATCGACGAGGCGGGACTGCGTGCACTCCTAATCCAGTCGGGAACTCCGTTTGATGAATTGCCTCCTGAAGAGGGGGCTACCGGAGGCAGTACGAGCGCAAACTCAACACCACCTACAATAGAACAGCCGACTGTTGAGGTGGGTACCGGTGACACCACAAACACTGAGTCGGGCGTACCCGTTGTTACTGAATCAACGGTTTCTACCGTAACTGAACCCGTTACACCACTCGTTTCAGAACCCATCACGCCTCCTACTTCCGAATCCACGCCTCCTGTTCTCGATACTCCTGTCCCAGAACCAACGCCCCCAGTTCCCGATGCTCCTGTCTCCGAGCCTACGGCACCTGTTCCTGACGTTCCTGCCCCCGTCATTTCATCCGGGGGAGGCGCGTGAGCTTCGAGGCCGGGCCTCAGTGCATCATCTTGTCGAGGTCCGACCTCGACCTCCAGCACGCCAGCAGTGTATGCATAAAAAAATCTCCCCAAAGATCATCCCTCTTTTTCTCGCGGTATTCATCGTCGTATTTGCAATGACGTTTGCGCTATTTCAACGCACGGCACTTGCAAATTTCGTGGTGAATGCATGGCAGGGGTATCGACTTAATTCCGGACTCGTCGGATATTGGAGTTTTGATGGCAAAGATATCTCCGGCACAACAGCCTATGATCGGAGTGGCCAGGGCAATAATGGAACGCTCACCAATGGTCCGGCAGCCACCATCGGCAAGATTGGGCAAGCATTTAATTTTTTCCCTAATGGTTCCGATACGAATGCATATGCGAACATGGGGGATCCCGTTTCAGGGATGCTCGATTTTGGAACAGGGGATTTCTCGGTAGGATTTTGGATGAAAGGAACTGGATATTCCTCTCAAGGTAGTTCGGTGAATGTAGCACTCGCGAAAAAGTCATACAATAGTGTCGGAACCGGTTATGGATTTTCTTATGGCAGTGGGAATATACTGGCTTTTACTATCGCGAACGGCACTACAGCATATTCTGCTAATGATGTTTCAGCCACCATGAATGATAATACATGGCATCACTATGTCGGAATGCGTTCGGGGGGTATGATGTCATTGTATCGAGACGGAATGGTGAGGGGTACGAACGCAACAGTAAGTGGCTCATGTTCTACTGCCTCCGGTCTTATCATTGGTGCCGATAGTGCTCTCGATGGAGGTAGAAACGCCAACGTTATTGTTGATGACGTTCGTATCTACAGTCGCGCACTCTCTCCTGAGGAAGTGCAGCGTCTCTATCTCATGGGCGCATCGCTCAAAACAAACGTCACCCACCGCGATGAACTCACCGGGGGTCTCGTTGGTGAGTGGACCTTCGACGGCAAGGACATGATACCGAACGTGCGCGATGTTTCGGGGCAGGGAAATCATGGCGGTTTGCAGAATCAGAATCCAACGACCACGACCGTCGGCAAGATCGGGCAGGGGCTCAGTTTTGATGGGGTGGATGATTATGTCAGTGCGGGAGATATTAATAGTTTAGATACAGCGACAGAACTTACAGTTTGTGTCTGGGCCTATCATGGGTCAATTACATCCGATGACGCCATCATTGCAAAGGAAGACGTTGTTGCTAGTAACGGTTTTCTTCTTTTTCGTGATGATGTTGGTTTTTCTTCGGGACGAACAGACGTGTACACTTTTGCTATTTGGGATAGTGCCGATACTGGTACTGCGAGAATCGAAACTCCGTCAAATACGACTCAACTGAGCGTGTGGACACATGTGTGCGGCACTTTTTTGGCGAATAATGCGAGTGGGCTGAAGCTGTATGTTAATGGTGTTGGGGTGGGCGACAATGGAGTGAGCACTGTTGGTATCAGTGCAATTAGCGCAGGGTCAAACGCCTTAGTCGTCGGCGCTCGTTCTGATTGGAGTATGCCCTTTGACGGCAATCTTGACGAGGTCCGTGCCTACAACCGCGCCCTCTCTGCCGATGAAGTTAAGCGCCTCTATCTCATGGGTGCATCACTCAAAACAAACGTCACTCATCGCGATGAACTCACGAGTGGCCTCGTGGGCGAATGGACCTTTGACGGCAAGGACATGACACCGAACGTGCGTGATGTCTCGGGGCAGGGGAACAACGGCGGCCTTCAGAATCAGAATCCGACGACCACCACGATCGGCAAGATAGGACAGGGGTTGAATTTTGATGGGGTAGATGACAAAATAAATGTTGGGACTGGCTCATCGCTCAATATCACAACTGCCATAACGGTAAATGCTTGGATATATCCAACCTCATTCGGAGACCGAGCAAGAATTGTAGACAGACTAGGCAGTAATGTAGGTTATATTTTTCTTTTGGATAATACAAATACAACAGCCGGTCTTGGTTTCGGCGTAAATGCTGCGGGTAGTATTAGTGTAGACTATGGATATGCAACTAATGTCATTACGTTAAATCGTTGGCAGCATATTGCCGTAACCTACAGTGGAAGTGGAACTTTAAGTTTCTATGTTAATGGAGTAAAAGTAACCACTGCTGCAAACATGACGCAGAGTATAGGTTCAAGTGCTTCAACTCCACTTTATATTGCTGGACGTTTCGCTGATAGCCTTAGACTATTTTCTGGGAGAATGGATGAAGTCCGCATTTACAACCGCGTACTTTCTCCCGACGAGATCCAGCGTCTCTACCTTATGGGCAAATAAAAGCCCTCCATGTTCTTAGCCGTATTTTAGGCCTTTTTTGTCAAGGTTTAACCTTGACATCGGTAGCTCCCTAAGAATGGATGAAAATGTTATGTGTTATGATATATGCAAATGAATAATATAAAGAAACATTTTAAACGATCCACTACGCTTCCTGTTTCCGATCCTACGGCACCTGTTCCTGACGTTCCTGCCCCCGTCATTTCAGCAGAAAGTGGCGCTTGAGCATCGAGCAGCCCTGAAATGATATCTTGCCATGTATGCATAAAAAAATTTCCCCAAAGATCATTCCTCTTTTCCTCGCGGTATTCATCGTCGTATTTGCAATGACGTTTGCGCTTTTTCAGCGCACGGCCCTCGCAAATTTCGTGGTGAATGCATGGCAGGGATACAGGCTTAATTCCGGACTCGTCGGTTATTGGAGTTTTGATGGGAAAGATATTTCCGGCACGACGGTCTACGACAGGAGCGGTCAGGGGAATAATGGAACACTCACCAATGGTCCGGCAGCCACCATCGGAAAGATCGGACAAGCATTCAATTTTTTCCCCGGTGGTGCTGATACTGACGCTTACGTCAATATCGGTGACCCTGTTTCTGGTGCACTAGATTTTGGTTCTGGTGATTTCTCGGTAGGACTCTGGATGAAGGGAGCAGGATATTCCTCCCAAGGCAGTTCGGTGAATGTAATACTTGCCAAACGGTCATACAATGGCGCTGGAGCCGGTTACGGCTTTAGTTATGCGAGCACTAATAAGTTAGATTTTGTTATTTCTAATGGCACTACCTTGTACTATGCTTCGTCTGTTTTAGCAACCGTCAATGACAATACGTGGCATTATTATCTAGGTCTACGTTCTGGAAACGTGTCTTATTTGTATATTGATGGCGTGCTCAGTGGAACCACAACAGTATCTGGATCCGCCTCAACAAACATAGGTCTTGTTGTGGGCAGTGATGGTGTTACCTCTCGGAACACGAATGGTGTTGTTGACGACGTCCGCATCTACAGTCGCGCACTCTCTCCTGAGGAAGTGCAGCGCCTTTATCTCATGGGCGCATCGCTCAAAATGAATGTCACGCACCGCGATGAACTCACCAGCGGTCTTATGGGCGAGTGGACCTTCGACGGCAAGGACATGATACCGAACGTGCGCGATGTTTCGGGGCAGGGAAATCATGGCGGTTTGCAGAATCAGAATCCAACGACCACGACCGTCGGCAAGATCGGGCAGGGGCTCAGTTTTGATGGGGTGGATGATTATGTGACCATACCTGATTCTGCTTCAGTTAACCCCTCAGCAAGTATCTCTCTTTCGGCTTGGGTTAAGACAAGTTCTACTACTCTTGCACAAACGGTCATCGGAAAATACAAGAGTCAAGGAAATGACAGAGAATACTGGTTGAGTATCGGAAATGGCACAAACGCAGGAGTTCTCTGGGCGTTAGTCTCAGCAGATGGAGTAGGTGCTAATACGAGAATATCCAGCGCAACGGTGAACGATGGGAATTGGCACTTTATTACTATGACATTCTCTGCTACCGGAATAGTCTATCCGAATGTTTATGTTGATGGAGTACTGAGTAACGGGGCGACAAGTGGTGCAAACAACATAGGGAGTCTTTTTAATGGAGCAGTACCACTAACGATTTCCTCTGTAGTGAATACTTCGGGTGTCCGTGTGCAGTATTTCGATGGTTTCATTGATGAGGTCCGTGTCTATGATCGTGTCCTCTCTCCTGAGGAAGTGCAGCGCCTTTATCTCATGGGCGCATCGCTCAAAATGAATGTCACGCACCGCGATGAACTCACCAGCGGTCTTATGGGCGAGTGGACCTTCGACGGCAAGGATATGATGCCGAATGTGCGTGACGTCTCGGGGCAGGGGAATCATGGCGGCCTTCAGAATCAGAATCCAACGACCACCACCATCGGCAAGATAGGACAAGCCCTCCGTTTCGATGGAGTGAATGATTCGGTGAATGCTGGTACGGGGGCATCACTCAATATCACTGGACAGATGACTATTGCAGCTTGGATCTACCCGACAAACTTCAGTAGTGGGGGTGCGAGAGGTCGTATTGTGGATAAAGGGAGTACCCTCTTTATTTGTGATAATTCGAACGTAGCTAATGGTCTCAGTTTTTCCACTGATGGTGCGAACGTGGCTGTATCAGCAGCGAACATCGTTGTCCAAAATAAATGGCAACACGTTCTCGTGACCTATGGTGGTGCCGGTACCGCTCCTGCTTTTTACGTTGATGGAGTATTCAAAGGAATATCAGTTACTACACCTTCAGCACCAGTCGGTAACTCGAACCCATACTATATAGGAAATAGTGCTGCAAACACCAGACAATTTACTGGTTCCATCGATGATCTCCGTGTCTACAATCGCATACTTTCTATTGACGAGATTCGGCGTCTCTACCTCATGGGCGAATAGCGTTTCGAGATTTTTCGTACTCTAATCTGTCGAGGTCGGACCTCGACAGATTAGAGTGAAGCGTCATCCTCGAGCAGCTCCTTGAGTATTTTTTTGTTGAAAAGTTTTTCTTCAAAAAGCGAATCGATGACCGTATGTGCAAGTATGCTCTCGTGATTATCATTTCCGATATATTCTTTTGCGCTTGACCATCGATATGCGCTTAATTCGTTGTACGCCTGATCCACCGATATCCCGTCATTCTTCCATCCGGCATGTGTTGCGTCGAGTACGTTGAGATGTATGTAGTGGGGGATGTATTGATAATATTCATCTCGTGACACAAGTACACTCTTAAATTTTCCTTGAAAAAGCGGACCAATTCGAACATATTTTTTATTGAAGTACATCGTGTATCCAGTTCCAATTTTTCGCATAAATTCAGTGATGCCGCCCGGACTCTCTTGTCGCAACAGTAAGTGAAAATGATTTGGCAAAAGTGTATACGCCAAGATACTCACGAGCTTTTGTTCCTTATTATGTCGAGGTCCGACCTCGACATCAACAGATTTTTTGTTCTCTGTAGTGAATTTTGTGCGTGAGTGGAGCGCTGCATTTGTAGTGTTAAATTGTGCGAGTGATTCATAGAACCTCCTGAAATCTGATTGGCTTTTAAACACAATTCTTTTTTCAACCCCTCGGTTAAATATATGATAGAGCTCGCCTTCAATGAGTGGATCTTTTCTTTCCATCTCCCCAGTCTACTATTGAGGTCCGACCTCGACAAGTCGCTCTGTGAATGGGAGTAGATTCATT
>Ga0155243_114_pt2 | contig 116414 bp, 139 predicted proteins | sample RifCSPhighO2_02_FD_106211 | JGI IMG/M metagenome (GOLD analysis project Ga0155243, IMG submission 106211) | Candidatus Lloydbacteria bacterium RIFCSPHIGHO2_02_FULL_50_18 | reverse complement strand
TTCATCGCGCGATCGATTTCACTGTCGGCGACACGTTGTGTCATGACAATTCCTTTCAAATTTGCCCGAGCCTTACCGAAATGGTTACGCCAGAGCAGAAAAGATCTCATCCACAAAAGACGGACAACCTCTCTAAGTTCTCACCTTTCAAAGCCAAGGAGAGACCTTAATCCGTCTTTAGATGGGGCACTTTCTGCTCTGGCGAACGTTAAAACGTTCAACGAACTTATAACGACATTATATCATATTTTTCAATAGTACGCAAGTTTTTAACAAATGAGCGTGGTGTGGCTTATTCCTAGCTACCACGTGGCACCGTAAGCACCAAATGCTCAAGCAGCAGCTTCACTGAGGGCGAACGACCTGAGAGCTCACGTTTTGCAATGAGCACATCCTCGAGCGCACGGGTAATGCGCGGCTCTTCCTGAGTGATCTTTTCATACAGCAGCGGCTCGAGTGCTTCGACAAAGAGGCGCGCTTCTTCTTTTGCCCTCGGCTTATCGTCAGTCTTTGCTTTGGTCATCGGTTCGATCATTTTCATGCGGGCGGAGATGCTGCTTTTCAAAAATTCTGCGGCGAGCGGAAGCGCATCCCCTTTCGATTCTTCTCCTCTTACTACTTGCATGCGTGAACGCACGGTCGGAAGGAGGATCTCACTCGTGCGCACGAGAAAGAAAAAATGTGTGTTGTCGGTCGGCTCTTCAAGGGTCTTCAGGAGCGCATTCTGAGACTCATGGTGGATGGCATTGAATGCAACGACGAATATCTTCTTTGCGCCTTCGGCTCCGCGCATCCCCTGCTCGCGGCGAAGTTCTCGTGCATGCTCGATGAGCAATGTCTCGTATTGATACTCGTGGTAGTCGGGATTTGCTTTGATCGCGATACCAAAAGACTCCATGAGGTCACGAAGTGCGGAAAGCCCCGATGCACGAGCACCTTCAATGACGTATGCATGGGATAGACTCGAGAGGGCGATGTGTGGGCGGAGGTCCATAAGCGTAGTATAGCGTCATTTCGTGGACCCTGCAGTTTGACAGATATTTCGTACGTGGCAGTCTGTAATGAGAAGGATAAAAATGAACTGGAGACGATATGTGTACGATCGGTGATAGTGAATTAGTACAAGTTCCGGTCGATTCAATTGATGCGCTCCTCCTGCGTCCGCATGAGGCGGATGAACCGGGTATTCTTTTTTTACTTAAAGACGGTGGAACAGTGCTCAGCGTTTCGGGAACGGATGCTGAGTGTGATGCCATGTGGGCAGCAATTGAAGCAGCACTGCCAAATGAGGATTTTGTCCGCTACCACAGCGTCATGTTTCGCGCAGAGAGTCTTGAGACCGTAGAACAAAGAAAGACTCCGCAGCTAGGAGATTGTATCTATTTTGGACTACGCAATAGACGTGAATTTACGCGATCATACGACAGCCTCACTGAGCTCCGTCGGGACCTCGAGGAAGTGACCGAGATATTGTCAGTGCTTCAGGACATCCGCGCATCAACACGCGCCAGCGAAACAAAACAATAAGCCACACGACATGTGTGGTTTTTTCTCTCTCAGATCTTTCAAAAAAGTTGACAAAAGCGATTCACTGTGTAAATATGATTTTGGGAATCCCCCCACCCACGAAGGAGAAGTTTGATGGAAAACGTCTTTGTAAAACTAGGACCAAGCATCGTAATTAATGTCTCGGAGATACGCGAAATCATCGCCATGGCACCGGAACCCATTTTCAACCAAAAGGATCTTGACGAACAACGCAAGAATGGCGGAAAAAAACCGGACCCTGAGAGTTTCGAGTATTTTATTAGGGTGTGCTACAAAAACATTCGCGACCCGGAGTACTACTCTTGCAAAAATGATGAGGAGAAACGGGACCGTGTTATTGCCGAGATATACGAGAAAATGGGATTGAGCTAGCGCTCACACCATACCCAAAAAGCGCCATTTGGCGCTTTTTTATTCTTGACAAAAGTAATTAACCGTGTGAGCATGATTTTGGGAATTCATCACACACTACAGGAGCTCCGAAATGGATATTAACATGATTCTTGCCTTGATCTTTGTACTATGTTTTTCGAGCGGCATTGCAACTGTCTTTTGGTATTTGGACCTATGCGAGACTGATAACCTTGGCTGGGACACTGGTGATACAGTAAAACCAAGATTCCGAGTAAAAATGGGGTTCTTGCTTATTATTATCGGGTTCGTTGGATTACTACTCACGTTGAACAAAATTTTCTAACCAACGTTCTTTCAAAATCGGACCGCCAATGGCGGTCCCTTTCATTTCATTTTTAGTTAATAATTGCAAAAAAGAACGCATGAGGACGCAATAAGGTAATATTGTTAATTGAGATGCACCAAAATGCGTAAAACTTCACGGCGTGGAGGAAATTTGGATGAAGTTCAAGCGTGACAATAATACGACATGGTGAAAAGTCTGCAGAAAGAAGCGTTTACAATTGGATGCACCACGGGAGTACTTCATTTTTCTAAAGCTGAATACGGCCAAGAAAAATTGGTCGCAATACAAAGTCTTGGACTGAGTCGGTGTTCGAGAGGGCGTATTCCTCATACGTCCTTCGAACCCGACGAAGGAAGGACAAGTAGGGCGCCAATTTAACGCTTCGCGATTATCGAGCGCTTGTAGGTGTCGAGATGTTCGAGGGCAACTCCGGTCCCCTTCACCACACAATACAGTGCATCCTCCGCGAGAATGGCCTTGACGCCAGTACGGCGAAAAACGAGCTCGGGGAGATTGCGCAGCATTGATGAGCCGCCGGTCATGATGATCCCCTGGTCGATGATATCCGCGGAAAGCTCCGGCGGAGTCTCCTGAAGCACGTCCTTTATGGCTTTCACCATTTCGCGCAGCTCCTTATCGATCGCCTTTACTACTTCGTTCGAAGAGACGGTCACGGAGCGTGGGAGTCCCGCGATAAAGTCACGGCCCTTGATGACAAGTGTGAGTTCTTCCTCAAGCGGCACCGCTGAGCCGATCTTGATCTTGATGTCTTCCGCAGTCTTGTCACCGATCGCAAGATTGAAGGTTTTTTTGATGTAGTCCGCGATCGCCTGATCGATACGGTTGCCCGCACACTTCACCGACGTGGACGCAACGATGCCTCCGAGTGAGATCACCGCGACGTCGGTCGTTCCTCCTCCGATGTCGACGACCATGTGTCCGCGCGCTTCATAGATAGGGATGCCTGCACCGATAGCGGCGAGGATCGGCTCCTTCACGACGAACGCATTCTTGGCTCCGGCACGCATCGCGGCTTCGATCACCGCGCGTCGTTCGGTCGAGGTGACGCCCGCAGGAACGGAGACCATGACTTCTGGCTTGAGAAGATTCCAACGCCCCATTGCTTTGCCGATGAAATAGCGAAGCATTGCTTCGGTCACACGATAGTCGGCGATGACCCCGTCGCGCATCGGTCGGTATGCAATGATATCGTCCGGCGTGCGGCCGATCATTTCTTTTGCTTCAATACCGACGGCAAGGATACGGTTATCCCGCTCCGAAACCGCAACTACTGAAGGCTCATTGAGCACAATGCCGCGGCCCGGTACGTATACGAGTGTATTTGCGGTCCCAAGGTCGATTCCCAGTTTTGCAGAAAATAATCCCATTGACGCTCATTTAACACGAAAGTGAGTGGGAGTGCAAATAGGAAAAAATCTTTCTTTCCAATCCAATATTAAAGACAACGGAATTGCGATAACTACTTGATCTGGCTAACGGGGGTCTCTGGAGTGGACGTTCCGGTAACGGGTGTGACCACGTCATAACACGCAAAACCTTTTTCACCGATACAGCCTGCAGTATCGGCACCCCGCACGTCGCCAATGATATCGGCGTCGGTCGAGAGCAACGCGTTCTCCACTTCTTCGAGGTTTGTTCCGATATGATAAAACGCACAGACTTTTCCCTTTAGTGAACAACGATTCGCCTTTAGTAAAACAGACTTGCCGACATAGGACTCATACTCATACTGACTTAATATCTGTGTTGGTATTGATGAAGAGGCAATTATCCCTGCTCCGTACATTTCATTTAATGCAGTCGGGAATCTCCCCTTTGCTTCCTTATAGGCGTCGAGTGAACGCAGGATCCCACTCAGTCGAGCGACCTTCTCCGCATCGCGCGAGCGAACTTCTTTCAATCGTTGATACTGATCCATCTGCGCTTTAAGTTCTTCGAGCGTAAGCGTAGGTGACGGAACATCAACTGCGACCGGTTTATTGAGATCGAAAAATCCGAAGAATAGGCTCACTCTTCCCCTCACGTGGACATCGAACATATCATCATCAAGATCTCCTGAGATACTCACTTGAATGAGCTCCCCGGTATCTTTATTGGTCCATATTTCCCCAACCATCTTCGCCAATCCGTCTCGGAGGCGAATATGTTTGTCGTCAGTGAGCACGAGGTCTTTACCGAAGGATCTTTTGTACACATCCGTAGTGAACTGCAACATCGCTTCTCCGTTCGCTTTCATTTTAAAGTGTTCAACTGCAACCCCATTGATCACATCGTCAGGTAACTGCTCGGATACCTCAAACGGGGCATGTTTTTTTAACATGGCATTAAAATTGTTGTCTTTGATCTGTCCGCCAAAATCACCGTATCCTTCCTGTGCAGCCGCCATGCCTGACAACGCAAGCTCCTTTGCGATCTCGGAAAGATTGACCTTTATCCAGTATGACCTGACCAATTCCGGATCAAGATTTGTGTCGGGAGGCAAAGAGAGAAGATGGAAATAGAGTGATGAATCAAAGATACGCATATCTGCATCGAGGTATGCCGGCCATGAAAAATCACCGGACTGAAGTCCGCCGGCGAGCTTGATGCGGTGTGCACCATTACCATATCCTAAGGGGCCATTGTCGAGTGATCCTTCATAATCGATATCAAACTTAACAATACCAGTCTGCTCTGCTCCACCGGTTGCAGTTGATAAGAGCAGGTCAGCCGATCCTTTCCCTTTATAGGAAAAAGACGTTGCATCAAAGAACTTCCCAAACGCGCCCGATGCAATCATCTGAATATCGGGAGCGCGAAACTTGAGCACCAAGAAGATTGCACCACCGATCACCGTGAGTAACACGATGCCGCCGATCGCAAGCCCGAGCAAGCGCTTGACGGTATTCTTTCTTTTAATCTCTTCCGCGAGCGGAGCACCAAAAACATTGACCGGCATGCTTGTTATTTGAGACTTTTCCTCATGACCCTCAATAGACGGTACCGCAGGAACGGAAACAGGGGTGATGGGCGATGGAATGACCGGCGTTGATCCGGACGGTGATGGAGGAACAAGTCCCTGCAAAAGAAGATCACCCGCCATCGTACGCCGTCCGGCTGGTGCACTCAGTTCACTGCCGGTCTCGTGAGCGCTCGGGGTTCCGGGGATTGGCATGCTCATAGACTCGTCCTTAGACTCAGTCTTTAACAACTGAGAAACATCGAGCGGACTAGCTTCCGTCGTCAGTCCCGCCGCGGCCGGAGTCCCCGTTTGCTCGAGGGGAACACTCCGCATCTTTGCAAAATCAAATTTGAACACCGAGGCGGGCTCCTCTCCCGCTTTTGTCTGATACAGCGGTGCAAACGGGGACGGCGCATTCCGAAGAACGTCGGGCTCCGAGGGAACGCTCGGCACAACGGGTGCAAGCACAAAAGGTGAAGTGGGTTGGACTTCAGCACTCTCAACTTTGGGGGCAACACCACCGAGAAGAATGTCGCTGATCGAACTCCCCTGCGGCTTTGATGCAGGAGTCTCAACCTCTCGGAAGGGCAATGGCGAAGGAGAGATGACCGGCGCATGTTCTGCTGAATGATTCTGCCAGGATGACGACTTGAGCGAACCGAATAACCCAAGAAAATCATCTGCCGGAGGAACAGAAACAACGTGACTTTCATCATCGACGGTGATCGGAGCCTCCTCTACCGGAGACACTGCCGACACCAGAGGAGCAGGGGTAGGATTTTCCGATCCAACAAATATATAAGGTTCCTCTTTCGCTATTATCGGTGAAGCAAGGAATGGTTCTTGCACGACGAGAAGAGACGGGACTTGCTGCTCGATCGTAACCACTGCGGGAGCTTCTTGAGGAATGCCGGGCGTGGGGGTGGTGATCATCACGGGAACAAAAGGTGTAAACTCCTCTTGTTTGGCGAGTGCCACCGTCGCTTCGACCGGGACTGCGGGAGTCTGAATCACTGGGGCCATAGCAGGAAAAGCTTCCACGCTAACAGCCGAAGTCGGCGTCACTCCTTCGATGAGCGGTGTGATAGTGACCGACGAAGGCTGAGACATCACAGGCTCTTCGGGCAGAGCGACTGAGGATAAAGCGGGTGGCTCTTTAGCCTGAGCAAGTGAGCGAAAGGCCTGATCTACGTCTGATTTTGTCCACCCCCCCTCTGTAAGAAGTAACCGTTCGACCTCTTCTCTCGACATTCCTGCTTCCTGTTGCGCGCGAATGAATTCCAAAAGTTCTGGGGTGAGCATATGCATATCATTGTATGAAGCATTGGCACTTTTGACAATGATGTTCAGTGTATAAGAACGCGGTTTGACGAAGGGGGCCAAGATGAGTAACGTAAGGAAAGAATTTGCTTATGGGAAATCATCATGTTTCTCAATCCGGTCACACCAAAGAACATTGATCGACTCAAACAGGAATCGATTGGCGACCAGCGTGAGTACTTCAAAAAACTCCTTGCACGTGTACGCACGGAAGACCCGCTCTACGCCCTGCTCATCAATACGATCTCAAGGAACAGTAAGGCGCGACTAGCAAAAAAGGGGACGATCGGAGCCGAGGAGCTGGAGAAGCTCATCACCGACACATGTCTATTGGCATTCCGACTGCTGGAGCTCGCGGCGGTTGAAGGAGGAGCAAGGCAGGTAGCAACGATACTCATGGAAGACCCCGAGATGGATACATTTCTCCCCTCCCGTATCGAGGCGATTGTTCATACCAATATGATGTTCAACAAACTTGGTGTCAAAAAGAAAGTCAAAAAAGAAGACAAATGACAGCACCACCCGAAATCATTCGGGTGGTTTTTTGTATTGGCACATTATTCCTTGCGCTCGATACAAACGCCGATGCTTCGGAGGCGCTCTTCAATACGCTCATAACCGCGGTCAATATTGTACACGTTGTAGATCTTCGATTCACCTTTTGCGATGATTGCCGCAATCACGAACGCGAGTCCGGCGCGCAGGTCAGGGCTTTCAAGATGAGAACCCTTTATGGTCGTACTTCCGCGGATAATAACGCGATGCGGATCCATCATGGAGATATTTGCGCCCATGCGATTCAATGACTCGGTGAAATTCAATCTTCCTTCAAAGATCGTTTCGAACATCAAGCTCTCCCCCTCCGCCTGAGTAAGATACACGACCATTGGCGCCTGAAGGTCAGTCGGGAATCCCGGATATTCGTGCGTACGAATATTGACCGCGCAAAGTCCCCCCTTCTTCTTATTGGCCGAAACGGTAATACTATTCTTTGTTGTAGAAATTTTTGTTCCGGTATAGGTCAACAGCTCTGTGAGCGATTCAAGATGCTCGGGAATAACATTTGTTACGGTAAGTTTTTTTGCTGCAAGTGCACCTAAAATAAGAAAGCTTCCGGCTTCGATACGATCGGGTATTACGGTAAATACTTTTTTCTTTGCATCAAGAAGCTGCACACCGGTGATTGTGACCGTCGGAGTTCCGGCACCCGCAATTTTTGCCCCACTCGCATTCAATAGATCCGCGAGCCATACGATCTCCGGCTCCATGGCGGCATTCTTGATCGTCGTTACACCCCTTGAAAGCACTGCGGCCATCATGAATGTCTCAGTACCCGTCACGCTTTGCGTGCGAAAGAAAAGTTCGCCGCCACGGAGTCCCCCCTTCGGAGCCGCGACATGGTAGAATTTTCCGACCTTTTTGACCTTCGCTCCCATCTTGATGAAACCTTCGACAAAAAGGTCTATCGGTCGCTCACCAATGACGCATCCTCCGGGATGAGGAAAACGGACGAGTCCGTGTCGCGCGAGCATCGGGCCGGTCAGTACGATTGACGAACGGAGGCGTTTGGATATCTCTGGAGTGAGCGTCGTCGAGGAGAGCGTGCTCGCATCGATCGTCGCCTTATGCGATGCAACCGACACACTTCCGCCCATCGTGCGAATGATCTCAAGCATGCGTGACACATCCTCGATATCGGGAACGTTATCAAGCAAAAGCGGTGAACGAAAAAGGATGCTCGCCGCAATCGCTTTCAGCGCAGCATTCTTTGCTCCGACTATTTTTACTGTGCCTCCAATGGTCGCCTTTCCCGAAAGGCCTTTGATAGAAAGATATGACATGCGAGTATCTTAATATAAAAAGAAGAAAAAGACACATTGCTAACTCCTGTTTGCCGTATAACAAAAAAACCAGAACAGCGGACTGTTCTGGTGAAAAAAAGGAAGAAGGCTTAAGCAAAAACTGCTTGACGAGGTCCGCCCGCCGAATCGGCGCACATGCGACGGCAAAAGCCCATGCGAAACACTTGCGTCCGAAAGCTCGAGTCCAAGTGCGCGTAATACGCATGGCCGACCTCCGCAAGCGAAGACGTGATGGTGAGACCCACCACATCGAGATGCTCTCCCGTTTCGGCAAAGCGGAGGAGCTCGATACAGATGCGCTCCTTCTGCGTCAGGAAGATGAGTCCTTCCTCGATGCATTGGTTGTAGCTCTTGCCGCGATGCAGGACGTCAGGCTCGACGCCACCACGATGACCGAGGGCGTAGGCGCGACTCGGGCGATTCTGCTCTTCCTTGAAGTTATCGAGGTTGTTGCCGTACTTCCACGATGGGAAGTGCTTCACGCAAAGAGCGAAGAGCCTTTCGCACGAAACCTCCGGAATGATGGCGACACCATCCCAATCGGTCGGAATGTCCGGCATAACGAGGTCGTCGAGGCAATCAAGTGGTAACCCAAGCTTCGCCCAAAGCCTTTGGCTCTTCACAAGGCGAGGGTCTGGGGCACTGTCAATCTCGAGCGCGGAAAGTACGGCAGTGGAAATACTCTTCCGCGTTGCACTCTTACTCCCAAGCAGTTTCTGAATGCGAGCAAATGATGGCTTTGCTTTCGCAACTGCAAGAGCGATCTCACCCGTGAGGATCGCAAGCTGTTCCGGTGTAGCCGGAGTATGGTCTGTCTCATGCGTTTGCATGATCTGTTCCTTTCAAAGAATATTCCCGTAATGAAGCCCGGGGACTTGGCTGTATAACCCGTCGCACCATAACACGCTTAGAAGGTTTTTGCAAGTTATTGCAGGGGTAGCCTGCGACATCCGTGTTAGAATAATGGAATGTATATCATTACGGTTGCACCAATAAAGCGAGGAATACCCATTGATGAGCTTTCCTACTTCACAAAAGATGAAGTGTTGCCAGGTGCACTCGTCACGGTGCCGATGCGCGGCAGACTCACTCCGGCACTCGTGATCCGCTGTGCCCCCGCACATGAGATGAAGGCCGACATCAAGCGCGCACAATTCGCCATCAAAAAACTCGACAGCGTGCATGCCAAGAATTTCTTTCGCAAGGAGTTCATCGAGGCGTGCGAGAAGACCGGAAGATATTTCGCCGCATCGACAGGCGCCGTGATCCACTCGGCGTTCCCGAGCGCGCTGGTCCTTTCAAAAAAAGCAGGTGCGAACGTTCCAGCAACAGAGAGACCAAAACGCAGAAGCGAACGAATGATCTTTCAGGCGGACGAACATGAACGGTACACCACATACAAAAGTCATATCCGCGAAGTGTTCGCGCGCGGAGCATCATGTTATTTTGTGCTACCGTCAATTCAGGACATTGAACACACCTATGCCTCACTCGAAAAAGGCATCAAAGAATATACATTCATCCTGCACGGAGGACTGACAAAGAAAGAGCTCGAGTCACGATGGGAAAAGATCACCACGATGACCCACCCCGTGCTCATCATAGGGACACCGCTTTTTCTGTCGATACCGCGTTATGATATCGAAAGCATCATCCTTGACCGGGAAAGTGCGGGCGCATATACGCTTCAGTCGAGACCATTTCTCGACTTACGTGTGTTTGCCGAGGAATTCGCAAAGGCGATCGGAGCGGATATTATCTATGGCGACCTCTTTCTGCGCACGGAAACGCTCTATAGGAAGGAACGGGGCGAGCTCGAGGAATTCGTGCGTCCCAAATATCGACTCCCATCGACCGCCGCGCAGCACATCGTCGACATGCGCACGCTCGGTGAGCAGCCCGCGACCGGTCGCATCGCTATCGCCTCTCCGGAACTCGTCGATCTCATTGAAGACGTGCAGAAGAAGGGTAAGCACTGTTTCGTCATGGGTGTGCGACGCGGATTCGCGCCGATGACCGTATGCGGCGATTGTGCGACGGTGGTTTCCTGTGAACGCTGCTCGGCACCGATGGTGCTCCATAAAAAGAACGGTTCTCAAAAAGACGGCGATGGCGAACACAATATCTTTCTCTGCCATCGCTGTGGATACGAACGAGATACGGATCGTGTGTGTACGCACTGCGGCGGGTGGAGACTCACGCCGCTCGGCATCGGCGTTGCACAAGCGGAGGAATCCATTCGCAACCGATTCCCCGATGCGCACATCTTTCGCATAGACAAAGACGTCGTCAAAAAACACGCTGATGCACTACGCATCATGCGCGAGTTCTACCAAACTCCGGGGAGTATTCTCATCGGCACTGAGATGGCTATCCCCTATCTTACGGAACCCGTCGCGACCGTCGCCGTTCTCTCGGTCAATTCCCTGCTCACTATTCCCGACTTTCGCATGGGCGAACGCGTCTTCAGATTACTCCTCCTTCTGCGCGAAAAAGCGAGCGAGCATTTTCTCATTCAAACACGCGATACCGATGTGCCGCTGTTCGAACTTGCGACATCGGGAAATATCGGTGAATTTCTTCGCACAGAGCTCGATGCGCGCAACCAATTGCACTATCCGCCATTTTCGACCCTGATCAAATTTACCCATGAAGGCAAAAAGGGTGAGGGGGAAGTGGCTATGCAGGAGATCGAAAAAATATTCGGTGCGTACCACCCGGTCACTTTTCCTTCTTTCATCGCGCGCGTAAAAGGCAAGTTCCGAATGAATGCGCTCCTTAAGATCCCGCGAGGCCTGCCAGGGCAGGCAGGCGGATGGCCTGATGAAGAACTGCTCGGTCTCATTCGAGCGCTTCCGACCGAGATCGAGGTTAGGGTCAATCCCGAATCAGTGATTTAGGAGCCGTGACCTTAACGGGCTTTGTAAATTTGGCACATCGCTTCGTTCTCGACCCTGCAAGCCCTCTTCAACGTACTGCATGTACGCCTTCTGGGCATTGCAAAGTCTGCGGCCTCACGCTGTATCCAATTTTCCTAAAGCCGAGATATGCCAAAATGGTGCTGGCGGAAGAGTAAAAAACGAGTAAAATAAGGCCATGAAAGAAAGTAACAATAAAAATGTTGCAAGTGATATCGTTCAGCAGGGAGACCCCGTGCTTCGTGCACATGCGGCGTCTGTCGCGAAGAGTGAATTCGGAACGAAACAGCTAAACAACATTCTTGATGCGATGAATTCCGCGCTTGAGGCGGAATTTGACGGTGTTGCCATTGCTGCCCCACAGATCGGGGTGTCGCTGCGCATTTTCATCGTTTCACGAAAAGCCTTTGCGATAAACGAAGATGGAAAGATAAAGGCGGAAGATACGGAAGTGGATGCACCCGTGATGCCGGAAAAGAACATGGTCTGCATCAATCCGGAGATCATCAAAGTATCCCGTAAAAAAGTAAAAGTCCCTGAGGGATGCCTTTCGGTGCGTTGGTATTATGGCAACACGCTACGTCATGAAAAAGCGATGATCCGCGCGTACGATGAATACGGCAAGGTCTTTACCTATGGAGGCTCCGGACTGGTCGCGCAAATATTCCAGCATGAGACGGACCACCTCAATGGTACCCTCTTTGTCGACCATGCCACCGAGATCGAAGAGCTGACCCCAAAAGAGATCGCCGAGATACAAGCAAAAAGCGGTAAGCGATAACATGATGAAACCGCGCTTTGCATTCTTTGGAACGCCAGAGTTTGCAGTGATCATTCTCGAGGAACTCGCCGAGAAGGGTTTTTTACCGACCGTGATCGTCACCTCTCCCGATGCACCCAGGGGCCGCAAGCTGATTCTTACGTCAAGCGAAGCAAAAGTATGGGGAGAAACACGCGAAATTCCAGTACTCACACCAAAAACATTACGCGACGAGGCATTCAAGGAGATCATGGAGTGGTATCACTCTGACCTTTTTATTGTTGCGGCATACGGAAAATTGATCCCAAAGACGATCCTCGACATCCCCGCCCATGGCGTGCTCAATGTCCACCCGTCGCTCCTGCCGAAATTTCGCGGACCATCCCCGATCGAGTCTGTCATCCTCTCCGATGAAACTCCTGCCCACGCGTGTACGCATTCAGGTGGGCACACCGGAGTCACGATCATGCAACTCGACCCCGAAATGGACCACGGCCCGATCGTGGCGCAACGAGAACGGATCGTCACAGATTGGCCGCCAAGAGGAAGTATGCTCACGCGCGACCTCGCCCATTTTGGCGGGGCACTCCTCGCGAAAACCATCCCCGAATGGATGAATGAACCTAGGGCGCACGAGCAGGACCATGCGCAAGCAACATTCACCGCGAAGATAAAAAAAGAAGACGGCCTTATCGATCTTACTGAAGATCCGCTCAAGAATTATAAAAAGATCCGCGCCTTTGATGAATGGCCGGGCGCCTTTTTCACTACCGTCCGGAACGGAAAGAATATTCGCGTCCGTATCAATGACGCCACCATCGAGAACGGAGTGCTCACGATCACACGCGTCACACCGGAGGGTAAAAAAGAAATGTCATACGAAGATTTTCGGAGGGGTGACCAACAAAAAATATCTCGCATTCACTGAACGACCCTGATGTAATGAAGTATGCGGGACCCTCAACACTTTTATTCGGCATCCATTGAATGGATGACTACCGGGTCAATGGGAATATTGCGTGCGTCGACGGTAACACTATTGATACGATCAACAACATCCATACCTGAAACGACTTTCCCAAAAATCGTATACTTGCCGGCCATAAGCGGAGCATCGGGCGCGACAAGAATAAAGAACTGGCTTCCGTTCGTTTTTGGCCTTCCGAGATTCGCCATCGCCACGACACCACGCTCCATTTGTTGACCACGTATCTCGTCATCAAAAACATAACCCGGTCCTCCGGTGCCGTAAAGATCGCGGTCATTTTCGCGAGAAAGCGGATCTCCACCCTGTACAAGCATTCCTTTCACGACGCGGTGAAACTTTATGTTGTCATAGAACCCCGCCTGTACTAAGGAAACGAAATTATTCGATGTGACCGGTGCCTGCGAACGAAGCAGTGCAATGCGGATCTCCCCGAATGATGTTTCAACGATCACGAACTTTGCCATACTTTTCATGTATGTCGTTTGCGAAAAAGCAGTTTCCTCGCGCAAGGATATATGAATGAGCGTAATGAGCGTGTACCCTGCCGCGATAGAGGCGAAAAAGAGTATACCCCAATACACAACCTCATCGAGCGTAAGCTTTCGGATGAACATGGCAGTCTATACCTTACTGATACGGCTCTTATATTCACGTGCACCTTTTTTCTGTAAGGCACGCATTTGCGTATGGTGGCGCTTCACGTCGCGAATGATCATTGTTTTTATCTTATCAATCGCAGCATAAAGATTTCCCGCCTTTGCCTCGGCGCGAAAATCCTTTTTCTTGACGTGAAAAGTTATCTCCGCGTAATAAATTTCTTTTCCCTCTTTGTGATGCTTTGACGTCATGCCAACATCAAGGCGAGCGATCTCACTCTTTTCTTTTGGTTCAAGGGTTCGCTCGAGTTCAAGCATGCTTTTCCCAATATAAGAATCGATGGCGTTAGTGTGCTCGATGTTCGTCGCTTTGATGGTATATCTCATAAAAAAAATTAATTACTCAAAGTAATACTCCAAGTATACCGATAATACTGACGCCCCACAAACACAAAAACATACTAATGATAAAAGCTTGCCTCCACGCAAAAAAATGATATAGTATCTTCGGAAAATACCTTGCATCACCAAAAGGAGAACTCATGAAAAAGACTTTGTGCGCCGCACTTTCCGTATCGGCACTGCTATTTGCAACTACCGGTTGCGTCACCAATCCCTCTAAACAGGATGTTGGCACCGTCCTTGGTGCGGTCGTCGGTGGAGTTGTCGGTAGTCAATTCGGCGGTGGAAACGGTAAAACGATCTTCACTATTGCGGGCGCGCTTGCGGGCGCATGGGCAGGATCGTCCGTCGGGAGATCGATGGATGCAGAAGACCATCGTCAAACCGAGGAAACGCTGCGCTCTGGACTCAATGGTCCGACCAACGGCTATCAATCGCACCAATGGGAGCACGATGCGCGACAATACGAAAGCAACGTGTATCCAGCACCCGCGCCAAGGGGGTACGATCGAAACTGCAAGTCATTCACGCAAGAAGTTATTGTGAAGATGGACGGACGCTCTGAAGTTGCGACAACTCGCGGTGTTGCGTGTAGAAATCCCCGCACTGGGGATTGGGAGATCCAACCAAACTGATCATTCGATAAATGCGCCTTCCCATGGAGGGTGCTTTTTATTCCCGTACAAACATCTCTATTCCCCTATTTTTTTATCGGTCGACTGTCTGCTATACTTCCACTATGAATAACCGCATATACATCTTTAGCGGAATAATACTCACACTGGTACTCTCCGCACTAGGATATCTACTTTATACGACCGTGAATGCTCCGATCGTATTGGCACCGACCATAAGTGATATACCGCTTACAACGACGACCGAGGTGGCTTCCGTCGCACCCGTTTTGCCCGTCACGTCGGAAACTGCTGCGACGCGGATCACTGTCGATACTCCGCTTCCGGAAACTATCGCACGAAGTCCGCTGACTGTCTCGGGTAATGCGCGCGGCAATTGGTATTTTGAAGCATCATTTCCAATCATGCTTGTTGATGCGAATGGTGTCACGCTTGCACAGGTCCCCGCACAAGCACAAGGAGACTGGATGACCGACGACTTCGTTCCCTTCAACACTATCCTCACTTGGTCGAGCACGAGCACCGTCGCAACAAGCGGAGTACTCATCCTGAAACGCGACAATCCCTCCGGTCTACCAGAGTATGACGACTCGATCGCAATCCCCGTTTTACTCCAATAGGCCGGAGCTGCCTTTGACAAAATAAAAATATAGTGTAGTTTGCAGAAGGAAAAACTGTTCCAATCAAGGAGAAAATATGCAAACCACGCTCGCTGTAAAGCGACCTTCATTTCTTGCCTCTGTAGATGCAGCGCATCATTTTGACCCGACGCGCTACTGCAAAAAGGAAAAATCCCTCGCAAGCGTACGCCACAATTGCGCGGTCCTAGGGTTTAGTGAATTGCAGTACATCGAGCGCGCAGAAGCACTGGGATATCGCCATGAATATAACGACGCGCTCTTGCACGCAAAGACTCAGCATGAACGTTATCTGCTCCTCAAGAAATTGTTCGACAAGGGCCTCGTCGAAACATTCGTGTTTCGCGCCTGCGTTGCACAGATCGGACAGCACTCCTTAAGCGACACGGAATTCCAGGAATTGCGCCGAGCCATAAGCGTCAACGAGGATCTTGTCGGCCTCGTGGACGTATTCAAATATTTTTTTGATCAAAAAAGAACTCTCGTAGCGCAAGTCGCAACACATCTATAGATCAACAATTGACACCCTCGCAGTAATGCGGGGGTTCTTTTTTAGATCACCCCATTGAGACCTCGATCACGATGACGTCAGATCGTTCTTGTGCATTGAAGGTCAGTTTTTCTTCTTGGGTGACCTCCATTGAATCCCTGCTCGAAAGCATATCGGTACCGACCTCCACCTTTCCACTGACGACAAAGACAAATACTCCGTGCATGGGGTTTGCAAGCGTATAGGAAGCCGACCTCCCACCCTCGATGAGCACACGAGCTAAGGTCACGTCTTGATGCACAAAAAGCATCCCATCCCGGTGTTCTCCACACGCCAATATTTGAAAAATATTATGTCGACCAGTCTCATCAAATTTCATCTGCGTATAGCGGGGCACCAAAGAGCGCTCTTTGGGGTATATCCACACCTGAAGCAACTTTGCCGGAGTTGTTTTGTCATTATTCCATTCACCATGGCTTACCCCGGTACCGGCAGTCATGGTTTGCACTTCTCCCTCTTTCAGGTCTTTAGTATTCCCTAATGTATCGTGATGCGTGAGGGTTCCCTCAAGCATGATCGTCACGATCTCCATCTGTTCATGATGATGCAATGGAAAACCTTTTTGCGGCGCTATCGTGTCATCATTCACCACGCGCAATGCTCCGAAACCCATACGAGAGGAATTTTCGTACTCCGCAAAACTATAGGAGAAGCGCGAAAGCAGCCATCCGAGGTCACTTGTTCCGCGTTCATCATTTCGTTCAATACGTCTCATGGTGCTGTCGTTTCCGATATTATACTCCTTGCATCACTACTTGTGTACGGGATAGAATCAACTTACCGACATATATGAAACAGCGATTACTCCGTTCAAAATTGATCATTGCCGTTACGATCCTCTCGATACTTTCCGGTGTCTTGATTGGAGCATTTTTTCACAAAGAAACAGTCGTCGTCCGTGAAGGCACCCCAGATACGCCCGCGGCAATGAGCTCGGTCAACCTGATGATTGACCATGGCGACGGTACCATCAGAACGTGGAACACGATCTCGTGGCATGAATCGATGTCCGTATTAAATCTTCTCGAGACAGTTGCATCGGCAAAAGAGATCGTCCTGCTCACAAAGAATAATATGAACAACGATCGTTACGTCGCATCGATCGACGGCTTTGCAAATACGACCAAGGGCACCTCGACCGTACGATGGCAGTACTGGATCAATAATACCTACGAGCCGCGCATTGCGAGTAAGTACTACCTCAAACCCGGAGACATCGTGATGTGGAAATACGTCACCGAACAGACGCGGTGATGCTCACCCGAAAGAGAACAAGAAATAAAAAGCCGCGTGTCTCACGCGGCTATTTCTTTTTTATTTTCTGCACAGAGCACCGTCCGTCACATGCCTCACGATATCATCCCAGCAAGCGACGCGGATCGTATTCGGAGGAAGTGCCCCCTGATTCCACGGGGTATCAAGAAGATAAACAGTGATTCCCCTTTCGCCGACAGACACGGCATTGTGCAAGGCGTCTTCAACCATGAATGCTACCCCGAGATCTGCACAGACATCACCCTTTGAGCGATACGGTTGCCCCGGAACATAGCCGGTAAAAAGCACTTCTTTGAAGATCCCGGGAAAGTGCCGCTCGACAAGCGTAACGGTCGGAATACGCGTAGTTGGGGATCGCGCAGTGATCGCAATTGGCGTGTAACGCAACGACAACGTGGAGAGCGCCTCATGTGCGCCGCTGATCGGACTGATGTTCTCGTGCTCTTTCGAAAAGTGGAACGGGTAGATCATGGCGCGTGCTTCCTGACGGCTTAATCCAAGTAGGTCACCGAAATAAAAAGTTGTCATGTCACTCTTCTCGATCGTATAGCCATGCACCCTGTTCAAATAGGCACACATCGCCGCAGCGCAATGGATGAGCGTGTCATCAACGTCAACTCCAAATACCGGTTTCGTTCTTTTCACGTCCCACTCCTGAGTGTTCTTTGTACAAGCTTACCCGATACTAAGCGAAGCTATACAAAAATGCAACGCAACAATAGTGCCCTTGGCTGGAATCGAACCAGCATCATCTCCTTCGGAGGGAGATATCCTATCCATTGAACGACAAGGACGTACACAGCAGTATAGCCATACGCCGCGCGTTTGCAAAAGTGTGATAAATCGCTAGACTGTGGCGATGATACCACCGCTTGATTCAAAGGAAGTTGAATGGCTGCTCAGGGAAAAATACAACGGCAAAGAAACCCCTGAATTCGAGGCGGATGTCCTGCGTCTCAAGAAGGGCGAACCGCTTGCTTACGTCATCGGCTGGATACCTTTTTACGACTGCAAGATTGACGTCTCGCTGCATCCCATGATCCCCCGCCCGGAAACGGAATTCTGGGTCGAACGCGCGGTCGCGGAACTCACGGCGCTCGGAAAGCCGATGCTTCGCCTCGCAGACACCTTTTCCGGCTCCGGATGCATCGGCGTCGCGCTCCTGAAGCACCTCCCGAATGCCACGGTCGACATCAGTGAATTCGATCCGAAATTGACGGAGCAACTGCGCATCAACGTCCGACTGAACGGCATCGATGAATCGCGCGCGAAATGCTGGGCCGGAAATGCTCTGGAGGGGCTCACGGGTACCTACGACGCCATTTTCGCGAATCCCCCGTACATCGACCCGAAGGCGATTCCTGAAATGGACGAAAGCGTCATCAACTTCGAACCCCACCTCTCGCTCTTTGCCGGCGACCGCGGTCTCGACTATGTCAAGATCATCATCAATGAAGGCAGGAAATTCCTGAACGAGGGCGGTACATTCTACGTCGAATGCGACGCGCACCAGCGCGAATGGATCGAAGAGCTCCTGGTGGGCACCCCCTGGAAACATGAGTTCTGGCTCGACCAATACGATCAGATCCGATTTCTCATACTCAGAAAATAGCGGGGCTTCTGAAACCTGTCGCCAATCACCGCACGTGTGGTAAAATGCGCGAATGGCAGGCAATACAAAAAAGACGAAAACCGCTCAAATATATCGTAAATTCGAAGACACAAACAGACTCATGATAGAGGTTGCTCTCGATAACTATGAGGATATGTTCAGTGAATGGGACCCCGCTCCATTCAAGCGTCGTGCGATCGATCCGGACCTGCGCACATTTCTCGAAGAATGCTCCGAGGAGATATCGATCCGACACAAGATCGCGATCGCTTTTTTCATCCCCAAAGCGGAGATCGATCCGGAGAAACAGCTAAAATGCGAGGAGGGTTTGCGCAATTTTTTTCAATTCAACCACTACCTTGCGGAGAAAGAACTCAAAGCCTCACGTAAGAGCGCATTAAAATACTTCATGTTCGGCGCAGCCTTCCTCGCGATTGCAGTAACGTTCGAACGCGCACTCGAAGCTAACGTGCTTTTTGGTATTTTTGGCCAGGGCCTCTTCATTGGCGGCTGGGTCTTCCTGTGGGAGGCCCTTTCACTCCTCGCTTTCAAGAATCTCGAGCTTGTCTACGCAATAAAAGAATGGGAGCGATTTCTTGACGCACCGATCGTATTCAAAAAAGAGCGCAAGCCGGATCAAGTACTCGAATAGACCAAAACAAAAAAGACCCGCCTAAGCGGGTCTTTTTTTAGTCTGATGCTTAGCGATGTCGGGCGCTGACCTCCTTCCCTGCGCGATGTGACTTCTTGCGCTGAGATGCTTTTTCTTTTTTATTTGCCATGGGGACAATCTACCTTATTACGCTCTTAATTTCAATATCGCCAACGCTTCCAAGTGTGGCGTTTCAGGATAAAAGTCAAAACCCGTAATCCGCTCTACGGTGTAGTACTCTTTAAGGGACGAATAATCACGCGCCTGCGTCTCGGGATTACAGGACAAATAGACGATCGTTGGCGGCCTCTTTTCAATGATCATACCGATCACCTTCGGATGAAGTCCGGAACGTGGCGGATCAAGTACGAGCACGTCGCGCTTATCAAGGAGACGCGCATCCATCTTCTCTGCGGGGATACATTCAGCGACATAATTCGCAAGCTTCGCCCGCTCCGCATTGCGCCCTGCCGAATCCACCGCACCTTGGACGATTTCCACTCCGTGCACGTGCTTCGCCACTTTAGCCAGCAACAGTCCGATCGTCCCGACACCCGAATACAGTTCGAGAATATTCGCATTCGGAGGTATGGCATCCTGCATTACTTTCATTGCAGTCTCAAAAACCGGGATATTATTTTGAAAAAAAGAGTCCCACGAATATGTGATCTCCGTTCCTAGGATCGATTCATGCAGAAAGTCCTCTCCCGTTCGCCACAACTCTTTGGTCGGCACCGATGCGGGAGATTTTTCCGTCGAATGAAAAACAAGGAATCCGGTGAGCCCCGGTATATCGTCCACGGGAAATTTCGGGAGCTTCTCAGCCTTGGCATAGAGTATCGCGAGGAGTTTTCCGGTTGACTTACTTTCGCGCACCACGAGCGTCTTTAGCTCTTTTGTCGTATACTCCTCTGCTCTCAACTTTTCACAGAGAGCAAGAGCGACACGATTCATTCCGTCGGATACGAGCGCACAACCCTTCTCGAGGGCAAGTCTCCTGCTTCCCCCTCCACGCTCATGGAAAGCTAACGAAAGAGGGAGTTCTCTGTCCCCGTCCCTGTCGGTAAAACTGAACTCAACTTTGGTGCGGTAACCGTAAAATTTATCCGCGGGAACGAATGTCGGCTTTGGCGCATTGTCATAATAGCCCCACAGCGATACGAGTATCTCATGCTTGAGCGCGATCTGCAGCGCATAGTCTGCGATCTGCCACGGACTGCAGGAAAGATAATGCGTCTCCTCGGGATTCTTGCGGGACGGTGAGCCCGAAATGATCTCCTTTATGACCCCAATGTATATGCCATGTTTCTTTGTCGCCTCAATGATCGCCTCTTCGCCGGGAAGCATACCGTGCACGCGCACTGCACCACCTTCATAGAGTCCTTCTGCCGCGCCGTCGTGCGCGATCCGTTCCGCCTTCATCGTGAATACTTTTTGCATGCAGTAAGACTACGCGAACTTGACATTTTTGCAAATAGATAGAGAATAATATTCGGATTCTTCTTCGAGGGCGATTACAATGAGCAATGGGAAGGGGCTGGCTACCGTAGCGATTTGGGCGGGAACCGTAGTACTCTGCTACATGTTTCATTCGTTCGACATACTGAGCGGAGGAGGCGCTGGAGGGATGGTTATTGGCGCACTTCTTGTCACGGGAGCAATTTGGGACTAAAAACCCGAATGAACTAAGCGCGGCTAGCCCCGCGTTTTTTGTTTTTCAAGATGCTATACTGATCTCATGAAACTCATCGTCATACGTCACGGAGAGACCGATCTCAATAAAGAGAACAGGCTGCAGGGGTCGGAGGGCGTGAACCTCCCGCTGAACGCTGCGGGGCAAACGATGGTAGAGCAACTCAGCAAGGACCTATTGATATCTCCTGAGGTCATCTATGCATCCCCCCTCGTACGTACACAGGAAACAGCACAAATATTAAATAAGCGTTTTCAGGTACCCATCGTCACTGTTCCGGAAATTCGGGAGCGCAACTTCGGTACATTGTCTGATAAACCACGCTGTGAGGTTGACCAGCAGATCATCTTGGACGACCTTGAGGGTCACTACGATTACCGACCCTACGGGGGTGAATCGGTCGAGGAGGTCACGAAGCGGGTGCGGGAATTCGTCGAATCGCTCAAAACAAAGAAAGAGTCCAGCGTCATGCTCGTCACCCATCGCGGAGTGATCCGTATTCTCTATGACCTCTACCCCAACAACGTCATCGGGGCAAACATCGTTCCGGCTTCAAAGCATATCTTTGAATTCTGATGCGCGGGAATGCGTAAGCGGGAGCAAAAAACCCGCCATACTCCTAAGAGTGGCGGGTTTTGAATTGAGAAAGAACTGCTGCTCACCCGGCGATGTTCGACTGCACGTTCGACAATATCGTCTCGGTGAGTCCAAAGAACTGAGCGAGGGTTCCCTCAAATCCGGACATCACGTCCGGGAGAAGAAGCTTCAGAATGACGATCGTGAGACCCAAGCCTATTGCGCGAAAGATACCCATAGCTTTTGTTCGTTTAAGGGAGAGATATCTTGTTCGACAACAAGACCTGGGATCACTAAGCGTATCCCGACCCTCCCCGGATATGAAAGAACCGCTCTCACGCATGCGGGGAGGCTGAAGTCTGTTATTTCTCGGACTGGCAATGAACGACTGTTCCTTATTGCCTACTGACATAATTATGGAACACTAAGCGCAACTTTGCAAGTAGCGGCCAGTGTGCCCTCACGCTATAACGGAGGCAGAAGTATCTGTACCCTAGGAGGTCAAAAATGTTCCATACATGGGTGATCATCACCGGTGCATCGGGTGCCGGAAAAGATGTTCTGACAAAAGGCATACGCGCGCATTTTCCCGATTCAGGAAAGGTCGTGACCTCAACGACCCGACCACCGCGGCCGGGTGAGGTGGACGGTATCGCCTATCATTTTTTCTCAACGGAAGAATTCGAACAACGACTCGCGCTTGGCGAATTCATCGAACACATGAACGTGCATGGATTTCTTTACGGCACGCGACATCTCGACCTCGCCGACGCACGAAACCGCCACGATCTCGTCATTTCCATCATGGACCCGTTCGGCGCACATGCAATCCTTCAGCAATACCCGGACGCACGAACGATTTTCGTCGATGCACCGAAAAAGGAGCTGTTGCGGCGGCTCGTTGCACGAGGTGATGATAAGATGATGATCGCCAAACGCATGAAAACGCGAAATTCGGAAATTCGCCTTCGGCATGAATTTGCACTCTATGTGCAAAACATCGATCTCGCGAATACTCTGGAAAAGATCGTGCACCATATCGACGTCTGGAGAGCGTCAAACGCATAAGAAAAGCAACAGCTCACCCCGCCACTTCCGGCGGGTTTTTTGTGCATAAACAGAAAGCAGACAATCGCGCTATCTGCTATGATGAACAAATGGCAACAGTAAGCTCATTTTTCACCAGTGCAACCGGTGCGCGCAAGGTGACGATACAACTCCTATTCGGCATCGTTGTGCCGATCATCTTGGTCGCATTCACAGGATACCTCTACGGCACTCATGCACTCAATTTTGGCATTGCGCTCATTCTTTTCCTCGGACTCATGGCATTCTCGCTTTTTTTGGCAACGATGAACCTCCGCTGGCTTTTTATTCCGCTTCGTAATGCAGGCGACCAGATATCTCAAGCGGGATCATCGCTCGCCGCAACATCCCAGCAGGTCGCCGCAGCAGCGCAAAACAATGCGGGTATTGCAGAACAAGTTGCCCAAGGGGCCGTGACCCAATCGACCCAAGCGGAGTCTATCGCACGCTCGATCGCTGAGCTGGCGGGTGGAGCGCATGAAATGCTCGTTACCGCAGAGGAGGCATCACTCATGGCGAAAGAAGTCTCTCAGGTCACACAACAAGCAGGTGCGAAGGGAGAGCAATCGCAAAAAAGTCTCGACCAGATCAGAAAAATGACCACCGACACCGCGGTGATCGCACGTACGACAGGCAACCGCTCTCGTGAGATCCGTACCATTGTTGATACGATCACAAAGATCGCCGAGCAAACAAACCTTCTTTCATTGAATGCCGCGATCGAAGCGGCACGTGCAGGAGACGCGGGACGAGGTTTCTCCGTCGTCGCTGACGAGATCCGAAAGCTTGCAGAGCAATCAGCCGGCGCAGCAGAAGAAATAAAGGGGCAAGTTGAGATCATGCTACTGCAAATAGGCGACACCGTGCTCGCAGCAGAAAAGGGGCTCGAACACGCCGACGAAAATGCAAAAGTAGTGAACGAATCGCTCGTCGATCTGCAAAACATGTCCGGCGCGATCCAGAAACTCTCTGCGCGCATCAAAGAGATCTCCGAGCGAACAGAGAAGCAAACGACGCTTGTGAAGCATATTGCGGAAAGCATGGACGCGATCGCGAGCGTTGCCGTCCAAAATTCCGAAAGCTCCGAGCAGCTTTCCGCATCGGCACAACAACAAAGTGCCGCGAATCAACAGGTCGCTGCAGCTGCGCAACAGCTGCAGGCACTGGCGATCGATTTTCAACGACTGACCGGCGGGATCTATTCCGCACTGCGTAGCAACACACATCATGAACAGTTGAGTGAAAGAGGCAAGAAGCCCATCACTGCGTACGTACTGGAAAACGAACATGACGCAGATACTGACCGTGGCGACTAATCCTGTATCCATTATCGTTTGATGCGATCCGTCTAAGACCACATGATCGCTTCATGTCGCTCTTCAACATTATTCTTGCAACAAAAATGACCAGACCATGAAAACACGAGTCGCACTATTTTGCCGAGCCGACAACCGGCGCGCACTGAACTGGAAAAAGAAGATCATCGCACACATCGCCGCACACCATCCGCGTGTTCTGATCGTAACGGAAAAACCCAATTTTGTGATCACCCTCGGCGGTGACGGAACGATACTGGAAAGCGCACGATACTTTCAAAAAAACGCACCGATATTCCTCGGTCTTAATCTTGGTCATGTCGGTTTTTTAGCATCCGCTCGAAGACCGGATCAATTCATCGGTGCAGTTGACGCCCTCCTTTCAGGATCGTTCGTCACGACACATCGCATGATGCTTACCGCAAAAGTATTTCGCGGCGGAGCCCTCGTCCACACCACCGACTGCCTGAATGAAGTCACCGCGCAAGGCATCATGGGTACGATCAGAATGACGATATCCGTTGATGGGCATCCGCTCCAATATGTACACGGCTCGGGGGTGATCATCGCGACTCCGACCGGTTCTACCGCATACAATCTCTCGGCGCACGGGCCGATCGTCACTCCGGACATGCACTGCATGATTGTCACGGAGTTGCTTGATCACAATATTCCGACACCGTCTCTTGTCCTCAAAAACACAAAGACCGTGTACATCGACATCACCGAAGTGCGCAAAAGAGGAATTCTCGCAATCACACAAACCAATGAACCCATTGATGCGGTGCTTACCGCCGATGATATGGACCTCTTCCCTCTTCACGAAAAAGACCGCGTCGAGGTCACGAAGTCAAAACATATCATCACTTTTGCGGAGTTTGAAGATAATTATTTTCTCAAAAGCCTGCAAAAGAAGTTTGCATTTCGCTGATCGTCTGCGATACAATAGCTCATATGAAAAAACTGCATAAAAGTGATGACTCCAAGGTTGCCAGCGGCATATTCGGAGGTTTAGGTGAATGGATGGAAGTCAGCCCCGGCATACTCCGTGTCGGCTACATCGTCCTTATGGTCCTTACGGGGATACTCCCGGGACTCTTGCTCTATTTTGCGGCACACTTTCTCATTTCAAAGAAACGATAACATCATATAAAAAAAGACCCTTTGCAGGGTCTTTTTTTATCGACTGGATTTCATACAAATGGATGAAATTCGAGACGCGGGGAAAGTGACGAGGAAGGCATATTCTTATATGGTGACCGAATCATAGGGGCCCCGCAACAAAGAAGTTCACCATTTGCGTGGAATCCAACTATTTGACTTCGACTGACTTGATAACCACGGAAGTAAGCGGTCGGTCCTGTGACGTCGGCACCGCGTCTATCGCATCAACAACGGGTAGCCCACTCGTCACCTCCCCGAAGATCGTGTAGAGCGGTGGAAGCGGATAATCGGCAGCCATAATGAAGAACTGGCTTCCGTTCGTATTTGCTCCGGAGTTCGCCATGGCAAGAACACCATGCTTGTACCCTTTCTGATAGAGCGCACTCGCGGGCACGATTTCATCGGCAAACTGGTACCCCGGTCCACCGGTGCCCCATCGTGACATCATCGTGTCATCCTTTGAAAGCGGGTCACCGGTCTGGATCATGAATCCTTTAATCACGCGGTGAAACTTCACGCCGTCATAAAAACCCGACTGTGCAAGTTTGAGAAAGTTTTCGACCGTCTTTGGCGCATCACTCGCGTAAAATTTAAGCGTGATGTCGCCCATGCTTGTGTGCAGTGTCGCACTGCTTGATTCATTTGTTTTTTGTTCCATATTTCCTTGTGATGTTCGAGTAATATCCGTTGGGGCTTCAACCGAAGTTGAGGTTGCGATAGGTTTATCGTCTACCGTTATTTCCGCTGCGGGAATGGTTGTCGGCTCAGTCTTTGGTGTACCGCTTCCGCTTGATAAATAGAGCAATGCGGCGATTGCCACGATGACAACTCCACCCCCAATGATCCACGTTGTTTGATTCATGATTAAAAAATTACCGTCAATAATACGGAAAGAGTATACCATTCATCGATCATTATTCAAAAAAGAAAGGCCCCGCTTCTGCGGGGCCTCGGGTCATTACGGTTGTTTGGAAAACAGTGCCACCGCTTGCGTGAAATAATCTTCCGCCATCGACCAATCGATCGGGTCTTTCATGTTGCCGCTCTTACGCAGCCGCCCCTGTGCGTCGATCGAAAGATCGGGAAACGCTCGAATGAGCGGTGCCACGAGGTCCATTGATGACGGACCAAGCCCCCCGGCCACTGCGGGTGCAAGATGCGGGCAGTCGAACGAAAGCACTCCCGCATACTTCGCCAAGAGCGCGGCATCCATCCCCACCCCGCGACCCATGCTTTTATCAAAAAGTACGGCATTGATCGTAGTGCCATACGTCTTCAATCGCTCACAGGTTGCAATGGGGTCATCGCCGCATTCGCGCATCGCATTCGCACCAACCTGCAGGATGATGGGGATATTACAGTGCTCGCGAAACTTCTTGAGCTCATCCGGATCCGGCCAGATCATATCGAGCTGGATCGCCCCAAGACACGCTCCGCCGTAGATCTCCACCTTGGCCAGCGTATACGCGAGCTGTCGATCGGCATCAACCCCTGTGGCATAATCGGCATAATGAATGGTATTCAAGACGCGCGGATCATCGACGAAGATCGATCGAATATTCTTTTTCGCAGGAAACACCCTTGCCCATTTTGTCGGAAGATTATTGAGCGTTTTATAGCTCATCATCACGCCGACCATAAGGTCATGAGAAAATCCGTGAGGGATCAACTGGAGCAGGCGATGCGCTTGTTCCGGTGCGGTAAAGTCGCAAATACCAATATATGGCCTCATAAAAACTCCTTGTATTGAACAACTGCCTCCACCCTAGCAATTTGCATATCGTCTGTCTATTTACTCGCCCAAGACCAGCCGTCGCGTCGTAGAGGACGTTAGAACTGTGTTTGAACGATTAAATGATGCGACAATCTATATTCCCACACCCTACCCCACTACATTGGGTATCAAGGTTTAAGTTTTTATACCACCACTCAAGCGCTTGGGTGCCTTGCCGACCAATCTGGCAAATGACTTTGCGGTTGGTTCTCCTTTGTGAAAAACAAAAGTTCCTTCAACCCCAAGCTCTTCTCTAATATCCCAGTAAAATCGCTCTATTCTATTTGCTATCTTTTTTGTAAAGCGTGGGTCCACCTGAAAAACACCGTTGATATGAATAAAGCCATTGTCGTGGTTGTCGTGGATATTCAGTTTTGTATTGAAATGACCAACCTGATTTCCTCTGGCACGGACTATTTGATTTATAGATGTTTTTATATTATCTAGCCTCTTCTGATAACGCTTCCGCTTCTTCTCATCTTTTATGTGGTCAACCATCGTATAAAGTGATGATGTCTGCCTATTCTTATCAAAAATTGTGCCGAAAATAACAATGGCATCCCTTGAATAGACGTCGATCATTGAAATAATTATAGAGAGGCTTTGTTTTGGTGTACCCCCGGCAAAGTCGTCCTTGTGTTTACCAAGATATAAAATGAGGTCAGCGTGGTCACGCAGGCGGTTGAGGCAGTCATAAACATAGTCACTTATGTTTCGTATCTTTCTTTTGTGCTCTATTACGGGCTTCTTCTTTGATTTCATATGGGTGAGGATTTTGTTTCCTCCAAATAATGCAATAATCCACATTCCCAACTTTGGTCCACTGGGGTCAGTGTGATTGCCCCAAACTAGGCTGAAATTTTGTAAACTATTTTTTCATCACTTGGTGCCATAAGACCGAGCACCACAAAAACAAAAAAGATTGGAAAGAACATCAGTATCATCCACAGCGTGGAATATCCCAAGGTTTTAAGTCTTCGACTTATGAGATAAAAAGAGACAATGAGAGCAATTCCGATATAGAAAACATACATAATTATAATTGCCCAAAGCAAATATGGTACTGCCTGCCAAACCACCGAAGGCACGACGACCAGTACAACAAAAAATAAAATGAGTATTCCGAAGAGTGAGCAAATTGCTTTTGTATAGATTTCTCTTTTAATCGGTAATCCCAAAAAATGTAATGCTTTTATATTTATATTCATATTTTATTTTTTAAACTCGTTTAGGAGTTGAAAATACTCAGCCTGCAAGCCCTTTGCAACCCAAGTCTCTGAGAATGGGGATAAATACACTATATTCATGTTTTGCGTATTCTAATTTCGCTCGTTTCCTCCCGAGAACTCGGTCACGAGTTACTAAACATACTCGCACTAACTAGCTATTCTGCCAAGTGTTTCTTCTCCACCTGCGGGCACCAAACTCAAACGCCGCTCCTCTGAGGCGAGGGTTTTCTTCTTTTGAAAGGCCTCTCGGAGGACAATTGGCTTGGTCCCCATTCTGATGGGGCAATTGGCCGAGAGTGACAGCGGCCCCCGCAGGAGGGGCCGACTGTGTGCCTTTCAAAAGAAGAAAACCCGAGCGGGACTTACTCGTAACGGAGCGCCTCGATCGGACTCTTCTGTGAAGCCTGCCGTGCAGGATAGATCCCAAAGACGATACCCACGCCGCCGGAAACACCAAGACCGATGAGCGCCGCTCTCCATGGGAATGCGAACGCCCAATCGACATTAAGATTTTGCGATAAGGCAATAGATGCGCCATAACCGAACAGGACCCCGAGGACAATGCCGATCGCACCTCCCACCATAGTGAGGAGCACCGCCTCGAGCAAGAATTGCGTCAAAATATCACTATTGGTCGCACCGAGCGCCTTTCGCAGACCAATCTCTTTTGTACGCTCGGTGACCGATACGAGCATGACATTCATCACGCCGATGCCGCCGACGACGAGCGATATCGCGACCACCGCGGAAAGAAATGCAGTGAGCACCGAAAGTATGGTACCGATCTGATCTATCGCCGCCTGCTGTGTCTCGACATAAAAATCATCTTTCGCAGGATCGGTAATGCTGTGCAGTTCCCGAAGCGTCGCTTTGATGTCCTCAACGGAACGCGCCACAGCTTCCGGCGAAGAGACCTTCAACATGACCTCATTGTAATGTTTCCCTGACGAGAGGTACGTAAGCGCAGTAGAGTACGGGATCACCACCATCTTGTCTGTGTTCAAAAGCCCTCCCCCACCCCCTTGAAGCACTGCGACAACGCGAAAATTTTTCGTCCCAATGCGAATAGACTTCCCGATAGGATCATCACCCGCGAACAGATCATCGGAAATCTGACTCCCAAGCACCGCAACCGCCGCTTCCTGTTTTATATCCTCCTCATCAAAAATAGTTCCGACTCTTATCTTTGCTTTTATCATGCTTACCATGAACTCTGCAGACCAACCGTAGATCGTAGGATGCTCAATGTTGGAACCGTAGGTCACTGAATCCGACACCATGAGCAGCGGTGCTGAGGAGACATAGTCGGGTACGTTTTCCTTACGTTTCAATGCGTCAACCTCTCGCTGCTTGATGGAGTCCGCAAATAATGTCTGCGCCATATCCGTCGGACCGGACGGCTTTCTCCCCGGGCGTATCACGATGGTCTCAGCTCCCAAGCCTTGAATTTGCCCCAGGATGAGCGACTGCGCACCCTCACCGATCGAGACGATAAGGATGATCGACGTGACACCGATCACGATACCGAGGACCGTAAGACCGGAACGGACCCGGTTGGCACCGACGGCGCGACTTGCTGATCTTGCTGTGTAAAAAAATGAAGACATAATTATGAAATTTCCGGAATATCATTAACGTCTCCTTCCCATACGATCGCACCATCTCTGCACAAAACTGCACGGTGGGCACGTCGCGCAACATTGCGATCATGTGTGATGAGGATAACGGTTTTCCCTTCGTGATGCAGTCGTGTCAATGTGTCCATCACTACCTTGCCGGACGCAGAATCAAGGTTCCCCGTCGGCTCATCAGCAAAGATGATCTCAGGGTTTGTAACAAGCGCGCGCGCTATTGCCACACGCTGACGCTCTCCTCCGGAAAGCTGCGATGGTTCATGATACACACGCTTCAACAACCCAACCGCCTCGATCTGCGCCATTGCCATTTTATCCCACGAACGTGAGGGAAAATTTGAGTAAGCAAGCGGAAGTTTCACGTTCTCAAGCACCGACGTCCGCGCCAGTAGGTTGAATGATTGAAACACAAAACCAAGTGTGCGATTGCGCAACTTTGCCAACTCTTCATCAGAGAGCGTTGAAGTATCTTTCCCATCAAGAAAATAACTTCCGGCCGTCGGAGAATCAAGAAGCCCGAGGATCTGCAGCAAGGTTGACTTACCCGAACCGGACGGCCCGACGATCGAAACAAATTCACCCCGATCAACGATAAAATTTATGTTACGCAATGCCACCGTGGGCGTTTCTCCCCCGAAGACCTTCTCAATACCCTTTGTTTCGATAAGTGCCATGACGATCAATCTCCGTCTATTTCGCCTGGAATGTCACGATGGTCTGCCCCTCGCTAAGCCCACTGAGGACCTCGATCGACCCATCAGAACCCCGAAGACCGGTTGTGACCTCCGTATCGACAGTAAGCGTCTGACCATCGGGAACTCTCACGTATTTTTTACCATCCTTGTTAAAAACAGATCGCGCCGGAACATAGAGTACATTTTCACGTTTGTCGGTTGAGATGTCGATATTGGCCGTCATGCCCGAGCGAATACGCGCGTCTCTGCCTTCAAATCGTAATGTCGCCTTATAGGTTGAGACGCCCTCAATGACCGTCTCCGCTGGGTCGATACTTGAAACCGTTGCCTTAAAAAGCACGTCCGCACCGTATGCATCGAGTGTGACCCTCGCACTATCACCCACCGTAAGCTTCGCAACATCCACTTCGGGAATGTTCGCAGTGATCTTGAATACGCCGTCACTCATGAGCGCAACGACAGGAACATTTGGCGCGACAGTTTCCCCAAGCTTTGCATTCTGAGTCGTCACCGTCCCCGAGAACGGTGCGCTGATGACCGACTTTGTCATCTGTGCATCGTAGTTTGCGATCGTTGCACTGACCGACCTTATCTTTGCCTCTTCCGCACTCACTGCCTCCGGTGTCGCTCCCGCTTTTTTAAGCGCCAGCTGATTGTTCGCGATGACAAGCGCCGCGTCTGCTGCGCGATAAGCCTGTTCGGAGGAAAGCAATGCGGACATCACCGTATTCATATTTGTCCGAGCGATCGATACATTCGCCTTCCATCCGTCGATGGTTGTCTGAGAAAACAGTGAGGAAGGGGTGACCGCGTTGATCGCCGAGGCAAGGTCATCAAGATAGACCTTCACATCATTGAAATAGGTCTTATGCAGAGAGAGATCCGCCTCAAAATCACCACCCGAGGGCGTTAGCTGCTTCAATGCTTGCGTCAGCTGCTCGCGCTCCTGCTCAATTCTGGCCACCAGCTGTTGATCAGCGACCGGGAAGATTGAACGCGGATTTGCCGTACGGGGATTCTCAAAGAGATAATCAGTCTTGTTAAAGATAGCATCATCAGCGGTCGTACCTGCAGAGGCAAGCTTGTCTTGCAATGAGGCGTGCGCATCGGTGACGGCGGACTGCGCGCTTCTCACTTGTGCTTCGGATACCGCAATATCTTCGCTTCTGGTCCCGCTTTTGAGTTGTGCCAGATTTGCCAGCTCGACATCGAGGTTCGCTTGTGCCTGCAAACGAAGTGCATCCAATTCTTTTGTATCCAGCCGAACCAATGGATCCCCGCGCCTTACGTGCGCACCGACGGGAATAGGCTCGCTCACCACACGCCCGCCGCGCTCAAATGCCAGCGAGACGACGCTATCGGACTCTACTTTTCCTGTGATCGAAACTTCCTGTATCACGTTCCCTTTTTTTACAAGGGTTGTCTCGTAATTCGGCGCGGCAGGAGGACGCGTAAAATAATACCCAACACCGGCGATGGCAAGTACGAGCAAGATCATCAAAAACTTATGCGCTTTCGTGTATTGAAGAAGAGTGGTCATTGCGGACATTATCTCACGTTTCAAGACAACAAAAAAGCGGTGCTGTGAATAGTGACCGCTTATCTGTTCCCTCTTCCATCTACTTACTCGTTGCGATGAATCGTGCGATATTTTTCCAGACATTCTGCTCTGTAGCGATATTTGTCGACAAATGCCCGCCTTCTTTCAAGACCTGAAAATTTTTCTTAGGAAGTTTCGTAGCTCCGGCAAACATACGCACGGAAGCAAGCGGGACCACCTTGTCATCCTTCGCATGCACAATGAATATCTTTGTCGGATCAAATGCCTTGGCGTGCGCGATAGGATTGTAGAATTTTCCGGTCTTCAATTTGGCATAATTCTTTGTTGGTCCGCGGTATGCGCCGGCGAATCCTTCCTTCACCTGACGCTCGAATTCAGCAAATGACTCGCCGCTTTTCCCGTAGCAAAAATCTACGGCAGGGGCAAGTGTGACAGCGCGCGAGATGCGCGGGTCGAGCGATGAGAGCAGTGCGGCTGCCCCTCCGAATGACGCCCCGACAACGGTGATATCCGATATATCAAGAAAATATGTCACCCCGCTCCATATTTCAATGAATCCCTTATTCAGTCCTTCGGCAACAAGCAGCACGTCCTCCCGTGGAGCGTACTTCAAGAACTCACCGCCTGACTCCCAGGACCCGCGATAGCGCAGATGGAAGACCCAATAGCCCTTTCGCGCCAGAAATTCTCCCAGTCTCCGCTTCGATGGAACCGTCGGACACCCGTCACACAGGATGATCGCCCGCCCCGATGCTTTTTTCGGCATCCAAAACTCCGCGATGATATCGTTGGCAAAACGCGTCCGCCCTGATTGAATAAGTCTTTTTTGCATGATCGTTAATTGTATATTTATACTTGATATCAAGCATATCATTCGAAGCTACTTATGAACCAGAACGATACAACTTATTTCTTCTCCCGCAGCGAAAACCATTTCCAAGCGACGATTATCAGGGAAACAATAAGGAAGAGGCTGTTCATAAAGAGTGAGACACGACTCTTGTCGATAGGAACGAGTGACCCACTACGTAATTGACAGGTAGCCCACTATAACTTGATGGAGTCTATTTTTTCTTCCTCAACGCAACGAATGCCGTGAGAATGATTACCGTGCTCAGGATTGCAAAAAGGATGGACATCGCAACCGCTACGAATCTCTTGTTGATGCTCCACTCGTAGACTACAAAGTTCAGACCTTTGCAGTGGGAATACAAATTACTTCTTCCTATACGCTCGCACAATTTTCCAGAGTGAAGCGAAAATAAGGATAATATATAGGGGTCCGAGGAATAAGGGGTATGCGAGGGCATCCATGTTGAAGAATCCACCATTGGAGGGTATGGCGTTGACCGCGAGGGTGGCAAGAATAATGACCGGCACCATCCATCTTGCGAAGTTCCACCATGCACGGAAGACTTCGTCGCGCATGCGGTAGGTGAGAAATGTAAATATCAGTAGTAAGGTCGCGATCAATCCTGTTGATAATATGAATGTCTCTGGAATGTCATCTGTAATGCTAGAATAACAATATTTTGTGCCATCACTCCATGACGACACGCCACGACAAAAACCAAAAATGAGAGGATTTGTCACGACAAACACCGCAACGAGAGCTAGGGCTGAAACAATGATAATGTTTTTTTTTGTCCCCATATTCCCTAAATTAAAGAACTAATAATTAACGTTAATCTTCCCCTGATTGGTCACCAATCCAGGGATGACCATACCAGATACTTTTGAGCTTGTCGCTCTTTTGTCGCACTCGTCATCATTATCCTCATCGTCGAAGTCCTGTGCCTTTGTCATGATGATCGTTTGATTCTTCTTGGGGCGGTAATGAGATTCGACTATTCCTGTTGCTGTTTTTATATATGCGGCAAACATCGTATATTCCCCCTTCTTGTTCATGCTCCACTTATAGGAAAGCTCAGCACTCACTACGGTTGCTACCCCATTATAACTGATGGAGTCTATTTTTGCCTTAATACTGTGATTTCCTGCTTTGTATGAGGAAAAATGAATGATGGTGACATTTCCCACACTATCGATGACCGTGGTTGTGGTGGCGGTTTTATACGCATTGGTCGGCGATACATCGAGACCAATTGTTCGCAGTTGCTGGGTAGAGGTACTGAAGCCAATCCGTGCCTCGGGAGGAGTGGTGTCAGAAAACACTGTTTCACCTTCGTGCGCGTGGAGGATTTCGATGGTGGTACCATCACCATTCGTGTCTACCGTAAGTATGCCGTTTGTGATTGGAGATGATATGGGATCAATGGTCATCGTCACCACCGTACTTGTCGCAGAGGTGATTCCTTCAAATGATGTTGTTGCAATGGTGATGTTTCCGTTCTCTTCTGCGAGATCGAGCGTGAAGGAGCCGGACGCAACACCATGAAGCGTAAGGGTACCTGTGGCAGTCTTTGGGATTGAGAGAAGCCGCACTTCTCCATAGCGCTCATATGTTGCTCCTGGGACATTTGAGTCGAATGTGTCCGGAGTGCTCGTTGATGGTCCAACATGGCGACCTTCGGTGTCGGTGAATTCGAGGGTGAGCGGGGAGTGGAGCGTGAAGGTGAGGCGATCTGTGTAGTTGGTTGATGGTGGTGTTGAGGTTGAAATATATACAGGAAGTGTGTCCAGAGAAAACGAAATGATATTATGAATAAAATCACACAGCTGTGGAACCTCAAGAATATCTTTATGAACACGATTGATTGTTGAGTTAAAAAGTCCACTTTTCCCATACCTATCCAAATCCACCCAATACCTCGTCACCTTATCCGAACTCGTACTCATCGCAAGCGCACTTGGCATCACCACGGTACCATCTCCATCAATCACTTTGTTGGGGTCAAAGGTGAGACGACTCCCCCAGAGACCACAATAGATATTTCGTGCACCTTGAATAATCACTGAATCCACGCGGTCACAGTGCGGCACTGTGCGATAGTTGATATTCGCGAGTGTTCCCACACCCCATCCCGCGATCTGATATATATTGGTTGACGAAGATACTTCCCAGTTATCGTCGAGTTGCTGATGCAGATTTTCGGCGTAGGAAAGAAGGGCGAAATTAAGCTTTGTGGGATCTTCGAGATCATCATATGTCGGAGTTGGTCTCCCATCTTCACCAAGCAAGAAGCGTTTCAAGTCAGACGCATTCGCGATTGAATGTCCATACAGATTGATGAACGGCTGCGTTGCAGTACCATCCTCAAACGTGACAATGGGCGTAGGGACAGTTGCGCCTTCTCCTGCGAAATATGCTGCGGAGGGTAGGAGGTGGTATGCTCCCGGCATGTTTTGTGTAAGGTCACGAAGGCGATTGGCACTCATAATCGAACCCATGGGGCCGATCTGATCGCCATGGAGGATATTACTTATTGCCTCAGGTGTTCCTGTCTGAGGGACTGCAACGAATATGATCTTGTCTATTTTGTCATAAAGCGGGTCATGGGTTTCTTTGAGTTTCTGAATTAAAGCCTTGGTCACCAGTCCGCCATTGGAGTGTGCGATAATGGTAACTTTCTTTGTCCGTGACGACGCGACCATCTCAGTCAGCTTTCTGTAGATATGGGAATTGGCAAATCCTTGGCTTGCGCCATAGGAAAATGTTCCGTCGGTTGAAGTCGCACCATTTTGAAGAACATCCTCAAGTGAAAGGCGCCAGTCATAGGGGATAAGGGCGTAGTCTGCGATGATCTTGTCTGTCTCCTTCCACTTTTTCAAATCACTCATAAATGATTTATAGAGGTTGAACGAATAGGCCTCATTGATGACTCCAACCTCCCCTTCTTTCGTATATATTTGGTTTACACTTGTTCCATTTACGCGAAGTGCAAGGCGCGCCTGGTCACAATCCAAAGTTGAAACCCATCGTTCTTTTTCATTGGTAAGTATTCCGCAGACGAATGAATTTTCAAACAGGCGTGAGCCCATGATTCCGGGGAGAAACAGCACATTGGAGTTGCAATTCTCGACTCCCGCGCAAATATCCACTGGTCCGGCACTCACACTAAATGTCTCCTCCCCCATCTCAGGATACTGGGTACCGAATGTTTCGAAGTGATAGGTATAGTTTCCTGTGGGAAATGTGCCGGTATAGAAATACTGTTCCCCATTTATGTAGTCACCATCGATAAGTGTCGTTGATGCGGTGGTGAGATCACGCTGCATGATGTATGTAGTAGTTGTCGTTCCGTCACTGACGAGGAGGTCAACCTCATTTGCCGTATTGTAATGTGAGGTAGAAATGATTTTAAATGTGAATGGTGTGCCAGAACTCGTATTCGGTTCGACACCATCACTCACCACATCACCCGCATATCCAAGCTCTTCACTTGGCGTCAGGACAGGGAAATAGAAGATCATCATCGCTGAGGAGGTGGTGGGAACAAATACGAACATGAAGAGAAGTAGCGCGATTGCGGAGAGTGGGCGCATAAAGTAGTTTCAAAAATACTTGGTAATATTTTCAAACTATCAGCAACTACACAAAATGCAAGTGATCATTAAATCACCTCTCCGCATTAGAGTTCTTCGATTGTTATTCTTATTGCGCGACTATGCTTCTTTCTGTATGCGCATTGCTGCGTATGTGAGGATTGCGATCAGGACAAACGCGTTCAATGAGAACATCGGGATGGTGATGTACCCGTACTCGAGCACGTAGATCTTGTCACATGACGGAAGCGAGGTGACCGCAGGACACGGGATGGTCACGTGACTATAGACGAGCAGCATGTCCTTCACCCATTGATAGGCGGCAACAAGAGCACCAATGACCGAGAGCATGAACGCGTAAGGAATGATGTGTTTTTCTTTTCGCACAAGCGCCAAGGCGAACAGGAACATCAGCGGGTACATGAAGATGCGCTGCGTCCAGCAAAGGATGCAGGCGGGAAAACCCACGACTTCCGAATAGAGCAGACTGCCGATTGTCGAGGCGGCGGAAACAAGAAGTCCAAGGCAGAGTGCATTGCGAGCCGCAAACCGCATGATGAGCACCTGTATCGGCCTCGCGATGATAAATGCGAGCAAAAGCGCAAGAATGAATGCGTTACCGAATAGCGTGCAGAGTGCGATCGCTTTGGTGAAAAGTGTTCCGAGGTCCATAAAAATATTTTTCGCTAATTGATCACTTGGGAAGTTGGGTTGTCGCAGTAGCCTCCGTCCCCGATACCTTGGTCTCACCAAGCGTAGGATCGATACAGCCGGTCTTATTCGCAAGAACGGTGAATGACTGTTCGCCGGTCAGCTCATCCCCTCCCTCAAATACCCAAGTCGGATAGCTGATGATCTTTTTGTCTTTACATGCAGGTGTTTGATTGTTGCCATCCGGAGTCGAACACTCGACATACGGCAACGCCGAAGCAGCCGTGCCGAAAAGTGCCTTTTGTGTTCGACAATGAGAACACCAAAAAGCACCGTAAAAGGTGGCGCCTTTCGCACTCAGACATTGCGCCAACTCAAGCGCACCCTTGGGGGCATCGCCCAACACGACCTCTCCCCCGGGTGTGGTCACCGTACTGCTTCCACTATCCCCCCCTTTACTCGTGGCAAAGAGAATTCCTCCGACCGCCAAAATGATAATGATGACCCCGCCGATGATACTTTTGTCGTTCATAGAAATAAATAGTTGTTAATCCAGTTTTTGTGTGAACCGTGGCGTTCCCTTCTTTTCGTTCGCAAGAAATGCGAAGAACTGTTTTTCATTTAAGAATGAACGGTCATAGTAATAGATAAGGAAAGGGCTCGCAAGCTTTGAGGGGTAAATGAGCCACGCCTCTTTATTCGTTTCGTGCGCCTCGCGAAGTTCATTGACCACGCCGGGACTTGCTGCAGGCTTGGGGAAAAAGACGATGATGCGTTTCGACTGGTGCAGGAGGATATCAAGATCGATCTTCACGAGCTGATAGGAGTTAGTGTATTCGGTGTGATTTTTCTTGGAAAGTGCCTGACTGACCTCCGGCAATTTTCCTTTGGTGATCATCGGCACAAATACGACGAAATACTCCTCGAGCTTTTTGATGAAATTATCGATCTTCCTGCGATTGGGTCCATCCATCACGTGCGTCATGGGCATCGAAATATACGTTGTCTCCATTTCCGGGATGAACGCCAGCTTATAGAGCGTACACATGCGCTGCAGGTCATAGAACGCAAAGTAGGGGCACTTAAGCAATTCCGCCCACGTTGCGATCACTTCCGTCTCGACATTCTGCCACAGCGATATTTCCTGTTCGTTCAGGCGTTCCCTCTTCCACTGCTCGCGCTCCTTCAGCGTTTCAGTGATATCTACCGGGTCGCGCATGATCGTGATGAACATCTCCGGCTTGAATCGGCTGATGTAATGATGGTCAAATGAGTGATGGAACGTCTTCTTCCAATAGAAAAATCCGTGGATCGAAACGATGATCACGTCATAATTCTTATGGTCTTCCTTGAAACTGCGCAAGATACTCTCGTACACTCCGCCGCGGAGCGCCTGCATCGTGTGTTTATTCGTATTTAAAATATTCTTCGACGAGATGTTCAATCCGTCGCGTTTTGCGCGCTCGAGCATGAGCTGCCCCACATGATAGACCTTGACCCTCTTCCCAAGTCTCATCGAATATTCCACAAATCGATCGAGATATTCTTTTCGACGAGATCCCGAAATCCCCGTACAAATAATGACTTTGGCCATGTCCCCATCGTATACCAAAGGAGGATGTCGGTCAAAAATACGGCATAACGTAAGGAACAAAAATGGACGATATTGTACCCGTACACAAAAAACAGGAACATGTTATACTTTTCCCATATGACAGAACACAAGATACTCGTGGTCGAAGACAGCGAGCCGCTCAGAAAAGTCCTTGCAGAAATGCTGCGCAATGAAAAATTCACCGTCCTTGAAGCGAACGGAGGAGGAGAAGGCGCGAAGATCGCCCTCGATCAAAAACCCGACATGATCATCACGGACATCGTGATGTTCCCTGTCGACGGCCTCGAAATGGCAAAACAGATCCGCCAATCCGGTGAATGGGGTGAAAAGGTCAACATCATTGCGCTTACCAACCAGAACAGCAACGAGGAAGAAGGGCGACTCAATGATCTCAACCTCACCGCATATCTCGTGAAGGCCGAGACAGGACTCAATGACGTCGTCACGCGCGTTAAGGAAGTACTCAAAAAAAAGAAATAATCAAAAAATATGGATATAGAAAATAAATCTGTTCTTATCGTTGAAGACGACATCGCCCTTCGCAAGGTGCTCGTCGACAAACTCACTGACGAGGGATTCGTCGCTCTTGAGGCAGTCGATGGACTGGAGGGACTCAAGGTCGCACTGGAGAAACATCCGGCGATCATTCTGCTCGATATCTTTATGCCGCGCATGGATGGCATTACCATGCTTTCTAAACTGCGCAGCGAGGACGCATGGGGCAAGCACGTGCATGTCATCGTGCTCACGAATTCAACCGACGCACAAACTATCGCTCGTGTTTCGAGTTTTGGAGATACGGATTTTCTTATCAAGGCTGAGTGGAGCCTTGAGGCACTAGTCGCCCGCATCCGCGAAAAACTCATTCCTGCAAAATAACTCCATTTGCTTTGTTGTGGAGCCTCTGCAACTCAGTCAACATATGGGAATATGCTTTCCACCACAGAGAGTACTTCATTTTTCTAAAACGGGTTACCGTTAAGAAAAATTAGTCGCTCGTTGCTTTCTCCACGCCGCGCAACTGGAGCTATTTCTGGCAGGAATGAATATCTGCAAAATAACTCCATTTGCTTTGTTTCCCGATGGCGACAATGCAATGCGCTCAATTTGCACACCGTAAGAAAACGGTAAATGAATAAACCCATGGTATAGCGCAAGCTAGTACCACGGGTCGTCTTCTTTTATGCCCAAGAAACGGAAACAAAACCAACAAGAACGATGAACTACATGTATTGTACGAGACATCGGTACAGATGACAATACCCCTGTGGACAACGATGTTCGAAAGGTCTTTTGTTTACAGTGTTTTCTGCTTTCGAAGAAAGTTATCCACCCTGAATCCTCAGTTGCATAAAGGGCACCACGCGAATAAGAACATGTCACTGATATAATGTACACATGATCCAGATCGCAGGAGGAGTCGTTTGGAACAGGAATAAAGGGGTTGTCGTGGTCAACCAGAACCACAACTCTTGGTCGCTGCCAAAAGGACACGTTGAAGAGGGAGAAAAAACACTCCCCGCCGCGATGCGAGAGATACGCGAAGAATCGGGTATTCCTGAGACGTCGCTCAAGCTTGTTGGCGAGATCGCACACTACACCCGCCAGCGCATCAAGGTCCGCGAGTGGGACACCGATGAGGTCCGCGATATTACGCTATACCTTTTTGCGACGGAATGGGACAATCTCCAACCGGAAGACCCGATGAATCCTGAAGCGCTCTGGATCCCTCCCGACGCTGTCCCCGACCTTCTCACAAATGTCATTGATAAAAAAGAATTTGGGCGTATCATAGCTACGGGAGTTTTTAACCGCTAAGCTATAGGGCAAACATCATGAATGCTGAGACTGTCTACGACACCGACCAGGTGGAGGTGAGAGCAACACCCACCGGAGAGGAAGAGATCCCCAGTGCAGAAGAGCGAGAGAAATGGGTGAGTCTGAAAAATGACCTCCAGACATTTCTCTGCCAAAAAGAAAACGAGGACCAACCGGCATTCCCGGATGAGGCCATTTTCGACTGGATAGAAAAGAATGGAAAACAATTTGACCTTTTTTTCGAGCAGATCAAACGGGATGATGCGCACAAGTTGGTGGCCTGGCGAACTGCCGCGAGTGACGGAGATGCACAGAATGACATCAGTCTCATCCACGAATGGTCGAATTGGAAACAAACGCGAGGGCAAATTTAATGCAAGGCAAAATACCACCCGAGTGATCCGTATGAGCGGATGACTTGGGTGGTTTTTTTATCACTTACCGAAACACCCTCTTTGTGGATCAAAGCGGCAAGAATATTGCGAAGGTAAGAACAAGCAAGAGTGCGAGCGTGATGTACCAGTTACGGCGCATACGAAGGAGCTGCTCTTCATAACGCTGTGACGCCGTATCGCGGATCCCGCTTTTTGTTCCGAAGCGCATCGCTTCCTCAAGCACGGTTCGTTCTTTCATGAGACCATCCATTTGATGTTCAAGCTCCTTTACCCGCGCGCCCTGCACACCATGAGGAATATGGAGTACCGCTTCGATCCCTCTTCGCTCTTCTTCAATGCGAAGTAGTTCTCGTTCGAGTTTTTGTATTTGAAATGCGGGAGTTCGGAAAACCCGAAGTTTTTCACGACGATAATATGCGACGAGCGGCATGATCCAAAGAAAAACAAGGAACCAGTTCCCCCACGCGGCAGGCTGCCCAAAAATTCCTACCGCATTCGCAACGGCATTCGGTCGCCCTATGGTCTGCAGCCCAACCTCACCATGCAGGGAGAGCCCGGAAACCTCCCCGCCGGTGATTCGTTCAAGTACGTACGGCTGCCCTGAGTTCGTGAACCAATCATGCGAAAAAAGACCAAGCGTGAGAATGAATCCCGCAACAAAGACCATTGCCCACCCGCTTGCGCTCACGATCCTCTCCTTGCGAGTGAGGAGCCATTCTGCACTATTCATCCCGTACATCGCGAGAAGAGAGAGTAAGACGAGCGGGAGAACACGCCCAATCGCATGAGTAAGAAAAAGAGACCATCCGTAGAACAGGTCGGCGGAGGACGCACTCTCGATCAAGAGGAGCGGCATTGCGGGATGCGGACTTCCGATACCGATATTTCCAAGGAATAAACCGAGAAAAAATGCACGTGCGAGGCCGTTGTGTTTTTGAAAAGCGCGGGGCGTCACACCGACGTAGGAGGGCATGCGAAAGTTGATGAGACCGATCTCTCCGAGCGCAAACAGGTACGCAAAAAATCCCGAAATAAAATAGACACCATTCTTGATATCATCGGCCTCAATGTGCGCGAACGAAAAGATCGTTTCACCCAAGAGTGCGACGAACACACCATACAAAGAGAGCATGACCGCAACACCGAGTCCGAAAGCAAGTGCGAGCGAAAGACCCGCCATTGGCCTCTTCCCCTGGGAGAGCGGCAAGATGATGAACAAGAGCGGAAGCGAGCACGGAAGCACGATCATAGAGAGTCCCGATATGAACGAGAAAAGATACCACCCGAGACTTCCCGATGCGAACGATTGGGGTAGTGGGAAGAGTGCACGCAGCACGTCGACCGCGATCACCATGGTGACGGCTGCAACCGATAAAATAATGATCTTTCTTAAAAGCCCCGTTGATCGTTGTGCCATATGTGTGCTCAATACCTAATAATTATTTTACTCGGAGAGATCGCTGAGTGAAGCGACGAACGATCTCGTGTCAATCGCTCCCGACGCAAAGAGTGTTCCGTTCAGAATGACCGCCGGTACCGCAAAGACCCGATGCTTCGCTGCGAGCGTCATTCCTTCTGATGTCGAGAGTGAGCACTCTTCCATGCTGACATTCGTCCACTCGCCGGCAATTGTTTTCCAATAGTCCAAAAAATCATGACAGGGCGCGCAGCCGGGTGAGGTGAGGACTTCAAGTGTAACCTGCTTCATTCCCACCATTATATAGCCCAATGCGCGTTCGAACGAATGTGTATCCCCTGATCATGTGAACAACAGATTCGTTTGCAAACTACACAAAGGTACGTATAGTGATATGAGATGTAATAACTGAAATAACGGGAGCAAAAAATGACAGAACGACGCAAACCGCTCGCTAAGTCTCTTAATAAGCCGCTCACAAAAGATGATGAGCTGAAACTCTTTTTTGAATATGGAGTGAATCCCGCGACAAGGCGGATCATTCTCGCAAGCGCCACCGTAGACATTGACTCCGGTGAATCCGGCGTCGATGCGGACATGTGGAAACGACTCGCAACCGGACTCTCGGTACTTGAACGATGGCCGGTCCTAGAAGGACAGGACCCTGGCATCACCATTGAGATCAACAATCCGGGAGGTGATGCATATCACATGTTTGGTATTTATGACCGCATCAGACGATCTGGACACCACATCACCATCGAAGCGTACGGCTACCTCATGAGTGCGGCAACCGTCATTTATCAAGCTGGGGACAAGCGCGTGATCGCACCGAACACGACGATGCTCCTCCACTATGGAAACGACGGCTTCTACGGACACTCAAAAGATTTTCAGAAACACGCACAGGAATCTGACCGTATCAACACGAGCATGGAGGACATCTACCTTTATAAGATCAATGAGAAAGCTAAAGCCCTCGGGAAAAAACCATGGTCACGTAGCCGACTCAAAGAAAAAATGAAGTTCGACTGGTTCATCACCCCGGAAGAAGCGGTTGAGATCGGACTCGCTGACGAAGTCGCGCAATACCAATAAACACCCCCGTGCGGGTGTTTTTTTACAAAATTTCCCAATATCATGTTTTTAAACACCGTGAAACAAAAACCCCGCGTCATTGACGCGGGATTACTTTCAAACAGGCTTCGTAGATAATTTCACCATTACCCTCTTTGGACGCTTCAAGCAATACCGTCCATTGATGATGATGATAATTGCTCGCTTACCGTTGGCATACTGCACAACGTGGGAGTTGGTGTGGCTACTCGGTCCGCCATGCTCATACTCGAGCATGCCGGTCGATTTGCCGGCACTGTAGCATCCGTCGATGATCTCGGCCGTGTGGCTGTGCCCCTTCGTGACCTTCACTCCAAGCTTGGAGAGATTCTTGGTCGTCCCGCGCGAACCATTGGGACCAATGTCACCGTGGAATCCATACTCGACCTGAGCAAGCACCTTGCTTTCCCCGGGCTTTAAGAACTGCACGTTTGGTTTCGCAAACATTTGTGCATAGGACACATAGGGGTCATCAAACGCGACGCCGCCCTCGGTCAGTCGCGCACTCTCCGTTGCGCGATACGCACATTCGAGATAGAACTGCGCATTCACCGGATCATTTCGGAAATCAGCATCCTTCAACCACCGCGCGATCGCACGATCATGATTGCTCGATACGACAACCGACTTGCGCCCTTGCGTCGTGTGCTTATTCACAAAACGTATCGCATCCTCAACCTCAGTGCGCACACACTCGATCCCATATTTCCACTTTGCGAATTTGGTGATCCAATCATCTTGATGATGATGGTTGCGCGAATGAAAATCAACCGTGTCATGCCAAAAGAGATAACGCGGATTGATCATCTTCACCAGACTATCCGGTGCAGTAAAGGTTGCCTTGACCACATCAGGTAAGATCCATCGCTGGTGAATATCACCCATCGAGATCGACAGGGCGGGCTTCGCGGGACGGGCTCCTTCGGGAGTGAATTCCATATCAAGATCAATGAAACTCCCCTGCTTGGTCGCATTCAACTGACGGATGTGAAATACATCATCGATGTCCACTTCAACGATCAAAGCACCGAGGCAGTGAGCGAACTTTCCGAGCTTGCCTTGCTTCGTATCGGTGTAATTGCGCACCGTACATGCTCCCGTCGTCATCATGATCTTGGGATGCTTGTGTTGCGGAGTTGCAACGGATCGCATTCCGCGAGAGCCGTGGCCAACAATGCCGCTCTTGTCTTTGGTGAGTGCGTCCAGTCCAACAAGCGGCTGACGTGCCGCCCACTGTACCTTCACGTCACCAAGGATCAACAGTCGGTCATTGAGCGCGATCCATCCGTTGCACAAATATGGCACAACCGCCTCATCCCACCATTCATGGTCCTTATTGTTTTGCGTCCACTGACTGGTCGGATTCTTATACCGACCGGGGATCACAACGAGTTCGGCATCGTAATACTTTGCCGCACAAAGAAGTGATAGCCACGTCGGCCTATGAATTGGCGTCGCATTTTGTGCAGCGGTGATGATGTAGCGTTTTGCCGTCGGCAAACTACTGCGCATCGTCACTACGTCGGCAGGATGTTCTGCGGAAGGTGCAGTTGTCTTATGCGCACATGCACTGCATCGGTAGCGCTGTTTTTCACTACCAGTGTTCGTGGTCTGACCGTCCTTTACGAGCCAGCCATTCCCACACTTCGGGCAAAAACCATGACCACTTGACTCAGGCTTCGCATCAGTGTGCGGAGCATCAGTTTTTTTCGTGCTCATACCATTTCTCCTTTAGAGAGTTGTTCTCAATGAACTATAACTCCCCCCATTCTAAGCGCGATTGGATAAATGCCTAGCTTGACAGCTTCGCAAAAAGAAACCCTATTGAGCTATTTGTCAGAAAATAGCAAAAAGTTTTCGACGCGAACGACGTAGGGCGAAGGGAGCAAGTGCTCACTTGATCCCAAGGAGACCAAAAAGTATTTTACGCACGAGTGTGACATTCTCTTTCTTTGATGCCGAGAATTGGATGATGTCGGCATCGGGAAATTCTTCGACGAGCTTTGCCATGACCTTCGGACGATCGTTACCGGAAAGTTTATCAATCTTGTTGGCAATAATGAGCAATGGGTGTCCTTCCTGCCGCGCAAGTGAAACAAGCTCATAGTCGTGTTCGGTCGCGCCGACGCGCGCATCCAAAATAAGCACGAGGAGCTTCGGCTTTGCCTCGCCACTCGTGATATACCACGCGATGTGCTTCCTGATCTTATCCTTAGCGTCATCGGTCATCCGTGCGTAGCCGTAGCCCGGAAGATCGACAAAATACCCCTTTCCTCCTACCTCAAAGAAATTGATCTCTTGCGTCTTCCCCGGGGTCGAACTCGTGCGTGCGACGACCGCTCCTAATATCGCATTGATAGTGGAGGATTTCCCCACATTTGAGCGTCCGACAAAAGCGATCTGAGGCTTTGAGTCCAAGAGAATGCTATCCGTGCCCCTTATCCCGCGGCTGAACTTTACCTGCACACCGGAGGCCGTCTGGGGTTTAAAGTGCTTCGTCGTCTTCGGCGGAAGCAGCAGCTTGGCTGACGGCTTTTTCTTTGGTTTTGAGTTGCGTTGCATTCCTGCATACTAATACCATTACGACATAAAATCAACTACTCGTCGACTGAACACATTTTACTGGACAGCCCAACGGCAATACTTCCGTATAAAAAAACCGCATCAATGCGGTTTTCTCGAGCCGATTACTTCTTTGCGTCTTCTTTTGCAGCGCAATCGCCACAAACTTGGCCACTACCCTCAACATAGCGGGCGCCATTCTCATATCGTACGGGATGGTCGACATGTGTATTCATTGCGGAAAATCCCATGCCACGCCCGCATGATACGCAAAACTCTTCTCCCGTTTGCTCCATACGACGGACAGCCTCTTCGATGAACGTAAGAATGCTCACAACGATGCTCCTTTTGGTAGACCTGCAATAATTATTCACGATAAGACACTTTTGTCAACTCATGTGAATAACCCTGTCATGTTATACTCGCAATACAAACCTTAAGCGCTTATTCACATACGCCAAATTTATGGAAAAAGAAAATCAAACGCCGGCCACGCATCATGTTACCCACACCAAGAGAGATGACAGTCTCAACATACCTATCGCGATCGTTTTTGCCGGAATACTCATTGCGGGTTCGATCATTTTTTCGAATAAGACCGCAGTAGGAACACCAACACTAGCCGCCGGCGGGGTACCCCCACCCGCAGCAGACGCCCCGGTCGCCAATGTCGACGTCAACCTGCTTAAGCTCACGAACGACGACCACATTCTTGGAAACCCCGATGCTGATGTTGTGGTCATCGAATATTCGGATACCGAATGCCCATTCTGCAAGCGACTCCATGAGACGATGCTTCTCGTCGCCGGGGAATATGGTACATCAGGACAGGTCGCATGGGTGTATCGTCACTTCCCGCTCGATATGCATCCGAAAGCTCGCAAAGAAGCTGAGGCGCTTGAATGCGCAAATGAACTCGGCGGTAATGATGCATTCTGGAAATACGCTGATAAGATATTCGAGATCACCCCTGGTAACAATGGACTTGACGCTACAATGCTTCCACAGATCGCCGGCATGGTCGGAGTCGATGTTGCAAAGTTCACCACCTGTTTGAGTAGCGGGAAATATGCTCCTCGCGTACAGCGTGATTTTGAGAACGGCGCGAGCGTCGGCGTTCGCGGAACCCCCTACTCGATCATCTGGAACAGGAAGACCGGAAAGCAGGTATCAATGAACGGAGCCTATCCGTTCGAAAATGTGAAATCTTTGCTTGATGGTATTATCGCCGCCCCTTCGGCGAAGTAGCAAGGAATTCTATAAATTAAAATATCTCCGCGATCGCGGAGATTTTTTATCCCAAAAATGAATCATGGGGGGTAAAAACAAAAAGCCCCGCGGTGTATTTGCATACATGCGCGGGGCGATATCGAGGGTCAGAATATCACAAAGACATAGTGACCGAACCCAAAGAACTAACTTGTGAAACGCGCCGCAAGGTTGTCGTCGCTCGACCAGTGAAGGTCGAGCCGGTACCAACTTATCACCACATCATCATTTAACACGTAGATACACGGGACGTGGAGATTAAGATCCGTGCTGCAGACAACCGACTTCCAAAAGCACAACGCTTTCTTGCCGAAGCATCGGCGGAAAACGGCGGGGCCCTTCTTTTGGATCTCCTCGGCATCTCGGAGGCCGAGACAGGTTTTAAGTCTGTCGTTGTGTTTGAAATCTTCGTAGATAACGCTTCCGTAGACCCGCCCCATCTGTCTCATGTAGTCACTACTCTTCATCTGTCGCTCATCGAGCCATAGGTCGATGGAAGCGAGATCGTACTCGCCTGGACCCACGTCTTCTAGTTCTGGGTGCATCACCTGTTTCACCCAGTCGGGGTAGGTCGGTTTGACCGGACGCGTGATGCGGATGATGGTGTCTTCCTTTGCGGTGACGATGAGTTCGTCGGACAAGAAGCGTTGGACGCCATCAACTCCGCCAGCTTTTTTGATCTTTTTGACGATGGCATTCAATTGCCCACCAGTGACATCAGCGATCGCCAATCTTTCTCTAATCATATCATTCTCCTTGCACTCAATTGTGCGTAGATTTTCCTCTCATCCGAGGTGGAGCTGTGGCCTACGTTGGTCACAGCCAGAAATCCTGAGCTCATCAAAGGACTTTTGGCTATGACCACCGACCTACCCCATACAGGAATGCACGCCTGCATTAAAAAACCAAGAACAATACCTTCAACCTAATCCAAGTGGCACTTTTGTCAATTTAAAAGTCCCGCGCTGTATTTGCATACATGCGCGGGACGATATTGACGGTCAATAGGTTACAAAGTAGACCCGAGAAACGAGGATCATAGATCTTTGTTGCACACGGCAAGAAAACGAGCGTTGCCAAAAAAATAACCGAACGTAGACTCGAGGTCGAGAACCCGATCCGAACCCTCTTTGCTGATAAATGCGACGTACCGAAGGCGGTCGACGATCGCATCGGAGCCAAGCGCCACAATAGGGTACCTACACTGCTCCATGGGGAACGCATTACCGAACGCAAGGAGCTCGGCCAGGGTTGCGGGGCGTAAATCGCGACGACGCAATTCGGCGACGGCATCATCGAATAAAATCTTTCGACCAAACTGCACCAGCTCAACCGTGATATTTGCCACTCCACTTTCCGCAATCGGGAAGTGTTCTTCAGTGATATTCTTGTTCACCCAATCGTAAAGCCCGGAGACAATCATTGCCTTGAGAGGCATATTGTAGTCGACGGATATTGTGGCGCTGTGAGAGACGCCATGGATGATGAGGCCAGCCACCCTCGTCTTCAATTCCCACGAAGCCTTCCTGAACCGAGTCAGATCTTCCCGTGACACACCAAAAGAATCGAGCAACTCCATCGTTGCAGTAATCTCCGAGTACGGTGTCTCTGTGATAAGTTTCCCCATGATGGGTCTCCTTTTCAAAATTGCTCCCTCAAATGAGGTCGCACTGCTCTGGTTTCTCGGAATTGAGATTTGCCACAGCCAGAAATCCTGAGCTCATCAAAGGACTTTTGGCTATGGCAAATTCACATCATCGTCAACGAGTACAACTTCTAGTACTAGTTAGACTTCTTTTTATGCTTTTGTCAAATTATTATATCCCCAGGGCTATTCTTACATCCTCAGGTGGAACCCACTCGGGCTCAAACGTGATCTCAACGCGTACCTCAAGTCCGAATGGCTTGAGTGCTTTCTCGACGGCCTGCACGATCTGATTGCCATACGGACAAAAAGGCGTCGTGAGCGTCATCAAGATGTCTATCCCCGCATCATTGATGTCGATATTGTAGATAAGTCCAAGTGTATACACATCAATATGTATTTCGGGATCTTCGACGGTCTTGAGCGCCTTAATGATGTCATCTTTCGTAAGCATGGTCAGATGAGGGATTCAAATCCCTCTTTCGCGATCTTCTCGACAAGCTCACCCTTACCCGATGCGACAACTCTTCCCTCCTTGATGACGGTGACCGCATCAGGAGTAATGTGTTCCAAAAGCTTGCTGTAGTGGGTCACGAGCAGAAATCCCATCCCACGATCACGGAGCGCGCTAATGACCGCAAAGACTCGCTTCAAGGCATCAATATCAACCCCGGAGTCGATCTCATCCAAGAGTGCGAATTTGGGTTCGAGCGCAAGGAGTTGGAGCACTTCGGATTGTTTCTTCTCACCTCCCGAAAGTCCGGCATTCAAATGTTTGCGCAGATACGACGGATCGATCCCAAACTCTTTTGCCTTTGCCTCCATCAGTTTAAAAAATTCAAGCGGCGTGACCTCGCTTTCTGGCTTCATGCTTTTGTGTGCGCGGAAAAGAAAATTCGTGAGCGTCACACCCGCAATCTCGGGCAAATGCTGGAGCGAAAGGAATATCCCCGCACGCGCCTTCTTTTCCGTGGCAAGTGTCGTGATATCTTCTCCGTCGAGCATCACCGAGCCGCCCCTAATTTCATATTTCGGATGTCCCATGATGGCGTTGAGGAGAGACGATTTCCCCGATCCGTTCGGCCCCATCAGCACATGGATCTCTCCGCTTTTGATCGTAAGCGATGCACCGTCAACGACGATCTTATCGCTCGTTCGCACCGTGACATTGTTGATGGTCAGTTCGCTCATATATTTGTTTGTGTATTAGACACTAAAATCCGAAAAAAGGCAACAAAAAAGATGCATCGGAAGATGCATCTTATCAAACCTACAAGCCAATATCAGCAAGGACTTCACGTGCGGCATTGTACCCGCAAGCGCCGGTCACTCCCCCACCCGGATGCGTTCCCGCACCGGAGAGATAGAGACCCTTGATCGGAGTCCGATAATCCGCCATACCCCTGATGGGCCGACCGGAGAACAATTGCGAAAGCCCCATGCCGCCGCTGAAGATATTTCCTCCAACCATACCGAACTCGCGCTCGATATCCTCCGGAGTGAATATCTGGACCCCTGTGACGATCGCATCAATGTTCGTGATGTACTCGCGCAGGAGCGGAAGGACGACATTTTGAAAGTATCCATCCTTCTCTTTTTGCCAGTCTCCGAACGGATGTTTGTATGGAACGAACTGCAGGAAGATGTTCATCACATGGCATCCTGGTGGCGCCAATGTGTCATCGACCACACTTGGTATCGTGAGCTCAAGAATCGGACGAGAGGATGGGCAGCCCTTCTTCAGGTCCTCTAATGCATCAAGGATATGCGCCACCGAGGGAGCAATATGCACCGTCCCCTTATGCTGCGGTCCGGGAGTGACGCCCGGTTTCGCACGAAAATCAGGAAGACCGGAGAGCGTCAGATTGATCTTCATCGAAGCACTTTTTGTATCACGTGCAACGACTTTTTTGCGGACACCATCCACGAGGTGTGATGACCTCAATAGTTTCGCAAATGTGATCGTCGGATCAACCGCGGAAATGACAATGTCCGCATAAACGTATTTCCACATCGGGGCGTGGCGTCCTTCGAGATCTTTTGCCATCGCCAACACAGCGATCACACGGCCATTCCGAGCAATTATTCGGTCTGCCTCAGCATTGAGTATGACCTCCGCTCCAAATTCAGTACAGGCCTTGGCGAGCGCTTCCGATATGCCGCCCATGCCTCCACGCATATATCCCCATACTCCGCGTGCACTGCCGGCTTCACCCATCACATGATGCAAAAGAACGTAACCGTTCAATGCTGTCGCACCGATCAAGGCATCGGTGAGCAAGGTCGCCTTCAATACATCCGACTCGAACCATTCGTTCAAATATTCGACGGGATCGCTCAAAAGCAATTTTCCCATTCGATACATTTGCACGGGCGTTAAACGCAGTCCATGACGCGCGACCTTCAGAATATTTTTCACATCACGCATATTGCGCGGCGGAATATTCGGCGGGGTCATCGTCATCATCTGTGACATCCATGCGGCGATCTCACCAAGCTCATGCTCGTAACGCTGATACGCTACCGCATCATGCGCTGAGAATTGCTCGATCTGCATCTGGTTGTACTCCATGTCGCTACCCATGAGCAGCGACTTCGTACCACACGGAAGAGGTGTGAACGAAGAAGGTTCTCGGGGAAGCATCTCGTACCCAAAGCGCTCAAGCTCAAGGTCTGCGATGACCTCCGGCAAAAACAGACTATTCAGATATGATGCGGTCGATATTTTATATCCCGGAAATGTTGTTGTATCTGTTGATGCCGCACCCCCGACCACCCGTCGAGACTCAAGCACGGTCACGTTGTGTCCTGCTTTCGCCAGATATGCCGCCGCGACGAGTCCGTTATGCCCGCCACCAATGACCACGATATTTTTTTGATCCATAATTGTCCTCCAATACTCAAAGAATCTCCCTTCGGTTTAGCACAGGAACCCGAGAAAAACAATGAGTTTTTGTACGCAAAAGAAGCGCACTGGAAACAAAGATCGTCTCCTTGCAGAAGCGGCTGCTCCATGCAATATTGGACACAGATTCCTTTCCTTAGGGATACTGATGCTCACTATACGAAAACTTCCCAACTACCCCATTTGGCATGTCGAATCTGATGACCGATGGGATCTGGCGATGACGTTCCTGCGGATCGAAGAATATTACGAAAGTCCGAATCCGCTATTTCAAGGAAAAGTCTTTTCTCTTGAAACGTATATGGACTGGTATGTGCGGGAATATTCAAAAACAAAAAAGCCCTACGGCGCATTCACCTATGCATCTGATTGGTCGGCATTCAATGTTCCAGAGGTGGCGGTACGCGCGGTCTGCGAAACCTTTACCGGACACTCAGCGAAAGAGTTGTGGCTCTTTGATGAATTAACAAAACAGGGAGCATTTCATGAGGATCAATTTTACCTCATCGGAAACAAACGTGGCGCGAAAGCATACTTTGAACATGAGTACCGACATGCGTTGTTTGCACTCAACAGAGAGTATCACAATGCCATGATCGAGATCATCGCATGTTTCCCTATTGCTGAATTACGATCATGGATATTGGAGCGCTATTCAAAAACAGTACTTCTCGACGAGATACAAGCATACACACTCACCGGATGGCCAAAAGGTTGTGCGATTACCGAGGAAATGCGCGTGCTCCAGCAACTCCTCAAACGCATTGAGCAACGACACATACCCGCCGCATAAGGCGGGTTTTTATTACTAAAGCGCCGAATGAAGCGTAGACAGAGCGAGCAGTGCGCACTTTTCACGCTGCGGGGAAATGACTGTGCCGTAGAGCTCATACATATCCTTTTCCGTGAGTTTCGCGATATCAGCCCGCATCATCCCCTTCACCTTATCCGTAAGCATCGATGCGCCCGATTGCGATATCGCACAACCGAAACCCTCAAAGGAAATATCTAAAAGCGTATCTCCGCCTGCCTGCGCAGCCAGGTTCCATTTCAGATACAGCGTAAGATCGTCGCCGCACGAAATGTTCTCTCCTTTTTTCTTCACATCAAAACCCTCCATCAAACCCCTGTTGTGCGGATGTTTGTAATGTTCGAGAATATGTTCTTGGTAAAGCGGATCCATAGCTTAAAAATAATTCTTCCAGATAATAAAGATCAACCCGAGACCGGATACGATCATGACGCAAAACGGCACGATTGCAATGACAATGATGGGCGGCAACGATGACGTAAGTCGAACATTCTTCCAATCGACTTCCTTTATACTTAAATAGACCGCAAAGCTATTGAAGACAAAAATAACTCCTGCAGCTCCGATCTTTTGAGCGAACGTCGGATGTTGAAAAAGACCGAAAGCAACCAAGATGATGAAACTACCCAGGACGACCATTCGCACTACCGCATGTAAAAGGAATTTCATATAAGCAACATCATTGAGTAAATATCGCGCATGCTTTCTTTACACTCTCGACAAGCATATCGACATCGTTCTTCGAATTATAAAGATGAAAACTTGCACGCGTGCTTGCGGGAATTCGGAGTGCCGCATGAAGCAATATCGCACAGTGGTGGCCGGGACGTACTGCGACGTTGTCGCGCGCAAGGATCTCAGCGACATCGTGCGGATGTGCCCATGCACATACAAAACTCACGATACCGATATTCTTCTCAGGATCCTTCTCCGCTATCACCGTGACACCGGGGATCTTTTCCAGCTCGATTACGGCATAGGTAACCAATTCTTTTACATGCCCATGGATCTCATTCACATCGTGCCTTTCGAGAAAGTCGATCGCGGCACCAAGCCCGATTACTCCGGCGATGTTCTTGGTTCCCGCTTCAAAACGGGATGGAATTTCGGCCCATTCCGATACCTGTTCCCCTACGTGCGATATCATATGTCCTCCGAACACTGATGGTGAAAGTTTTTCGAGAAGTTCCCGCTTCACAAAAAGCACGCCCACTCCGGTCGGTGCGAACATCTTGTGACCGGAAAAATAAAGTGCATCGCACCCAAGTTGCTGCACATCGATGGGAATATGTCCCGCCGCCGCGGTCGCATCAACGACCACGATCGCTCCCTCACGATGCGCAAGGCCGGCAAGGAGATGCACATCATTGATGGCACCGGACACGTTTGACGCGAGCATAACGGAGAGGAGTGCGGTCTTCTTGGTGATCATTTGCGCGCCCTCTTCATAGTCGAGCGCTACTCCCTTCATCGGGATAAGGCGGAGCGGAAGTCCTCGTCGCCGTGCGAATTGCTGGAGGGGCACAAGACCGGCATGATGCTCCATCACCGTACTCAAGATTTCCATCCGTTCACCGGCAACGACGGCGGATTCATCGATCATGCGCACGAACATATTGGAGGACTCGGTCGCGCCGGACGTGAATATGATCTCCTCAGGATCCGCATGAATGAATGCGGCGACTCGCTTTCGTACTTCCTCGTACCGCTCGGTAGCACGCACCGCTTCTTTAAAGAATCCACGATGCACATTGGCACGAAAATCGGTGTAGTACTCGAGCTCGGCGTCCATAACCGCTAGCGGTGTGAGCGATGTCGCCGCACTATCAAGATAGACCCCGTCCGGTATCGGGGGAAATTCTTTTTTAATTTTCAACGTATCAAGCGGCATGTGATGATGATCCTCCCAAAAAGAGTGGTGTGATGATATTCAGTATATCCGCATTTTCTTCCCCTGAGAATACATGCGCAAAATGCGCTTCCAAAAAGAGTGCGCGGCTCTCATCGTCACCAAGTCCGCGCAGTTTCGGATAGAACATATCCCCTTCGCGTACGTGCGATATCGAAAGCTTATGGGCACACGCAACGTCATTCGACGCCACATCGAGCGAAGGTATCGCATCGATCTTCGCTCCCGGCGTAAGCATGAGGAATTTTGCCTCTTGTGCACCCGCCACCCTATGTACACCCTCTTTCATGGAAACAAGTCCTCGGTAAAGGATCTTCGATGTATCAGCGCCCGTTCCTGCGGTACAGATTGCTGAATGCGTATCATCCGCCAAATGCTCCGCGGAGACATCAACGTCAAACTCGCCGTGGTCACGCGCAATGAGCGCCTGAAGTACTGTTGCGTTTGCCCCGCTTCCGATGAGGAGATTATTCGTAACGGAAGACACGAGCATATCCCCACCGAGGATTTCACGCCAAACGATATGCGAATTACCCGCGACCACTCCGCGCGAAAAATGCATCGCCATCGCTCCGGACTCCAGCCGATCATTCTTTGTGACACGCACGATACTATCCGCCTCGGTCACCACAACAAGCGTCCGTGAATGCATACTCCCGAATGCTCCTCCGCTCGTATTGAGCGTGAGATCGCACTTCGCCCCTTCTTTTATGATAACCACGATGATATCCGAGGATGAGCCTGTTGGAAGCATCGTATCAAGTGTAAGTTTTTCCGTAATGAATGTTCCGTCATCCGCCATATTGGGCTGGACGTAGACCACAAGCCCCGACGCAAAGAGCGCCTGCCCTTTCGCGCGGAAAAAGTCTTTCGGTGCGGGAAAGAATGCACTCTCCAAAAGACCTTTGAGTATCGGCTCGACTTCCTCTTGAGTCACGGCCTCACTCCATGTATAGATCTCAAGACCCTTCGTCGTATCGACATGATAGTCCGCAACTGCACTGAAGTCGGGCTCGATCTCTGGAAATAGCGCGGAAATGCCAATGCCATGCTTAATGGCTTTCGGAAGTACTGACGAAAGTGTCGTCTGCTTTTTCCGCCAAGCCAAAAGCCACTCAGGTTCTTTGAGTGCGCTTGAAATATTTGTAAGCTGTAAAATATTATCCGACACTGTTATCCATTTCTAATTCTATTAATTTATTGAGTTCTACCGCATATTCGAGCGGAAGGGCTTTGACGATCGGCTCCATGAACCCCCCGACGATGAGGCGGAGGGCTTCATCTTCCGAATAACCGCGAGAGCGTAAATAAAATACTTCCTCTTCACCAATACGTCCAACACGCGCTTCATGAGAAAGGTCGGCGGTTTCGTTCTGGTTTTTCATCGACGGATAGGTGTTTGAAATAGAAAGATCGTCCAGGATGAGCGCATCACATGAGACGCTCGACTGTGCGTCCGTCGCACCGGGTAAAATTTTTACAATTCCTCGATAATTGGACACTCCCCCACCCTTCGAAACTGATTTCGAACGAATGACGGAAACCGTCTCGGGCCCAACGTGTGTCGCCTTCGACCCCGTGTCTTGCACCTGCCCCGCATTGGCCATCACGATGCCGAGCGATTCACAGCGCGCACCGCGTTCCAATAGGACCGATGAGGGATAGAGCATTGTCGCACGCGAACCCATATTTCCGTTCACCCACTCCACAAGTCCCCGCTCGAATACGAGCGCTTTTTTTGTATTCAAATTATAGGTGTTCTTGGACCAGTTCTCGACGCTGATGTATTTGATCTTCGCATTCTTCTTCACCCATAGCTCTACACAACCGGCATGGAGTGACGACTCGGTGTATTGCGGCGCGGAACACCCCTCGATATACGTGATCTCGGAACCTTCGTCGGCGATGATGAGCGTATGCTCAAACTGCGCCGAGCGCGCTTTGTTCATGCGAAAATATGCTTGGAGCGGAAGCTCGACTGACACGCCCTTCGGCACATAGATGAATGTCCCACCGCTCCAAACGGCAGCGTGAAGCATGATGAACTTGTGGTCATTGATCGGAACACACTTCGTCATAAAATGCTCCTTCACCATTTCGGGATACTTTTGTAGTGCGACATCCATGTTCTCAAAAATCACCCCCTTCTTTGCGAGCGAGTCTTGGATACGATGGTAAACGATTCCTGAGTCGAATTGTGCACCAACCCCTCCCAAGTAATCCCGCTCCGCTTTCGGGATACCCAATTTTTCGAATGTATCGGTGATCTCTTTCGGCAGTTCTTTCCAGTCGTCAGTCTCTTTCACGTTCGGATCCGCATAGTAGGTCATCCCGTCGAGGTCGAGCCCGGAAAGATCAGGTCCCCAGTTCGGCATCGCTGTCTCACGCCATAGCGCAAGAGCGCGAAGACGCAGCTCGAGCATCCAATCGGGCTCTTTTTTTGTCGCGGATATCTGCCGAACAAGCGCCTCCGTCGGTCCGACATCGCTCAGTGTATTGTTCTTTGCCGCATTTGTTTTAGGCATATTGTGCTTGACAGTATACGGATTTAATGTAATTTTGCAACCGAAATCACCCCGAAAAGTGGGTTGCGACATCGTGGCCTGGCAACCGCCAATGAAAAATGACGGCAGACTAAAAGGGACATCCCCCTCAATATCGTCATCATTCTTGCTAGCCAAATCGCATCAAAAGCCTCTTGCGCAATTCACGCGCGTAGGGTTCGTTGGAAATAGCGATCGCGGTATTCAGTTTCTTCAAGATCGCATCAACATCATCCTTATAAGGTTTGCGACCCTCAGCGTTTTCAGCCTCGAGGAGATCGAGCATATCTTCCGCCGCTCTGACGCAATCTTCAACATCAAGCTCCGCATCAGGGTTCCCCTCAGTGAGTTGTCCATTGATCTGCGTATTAAGAATATCGAGCTTACTCGTCATATCACGCTTTGCTTTGGGGACTTCCTCGGGTACCGATTCACCTGGGTTCTTTGACATATGCTCCATTCTTTCCTACTTTTTTTATTTATGCAAGCACCGTGCACAAACGCCGCAGGAGGATCATTGATAATTCCTGCTAACCGTCTCCAAATAGAGTCCTTCAACTTTTTCCCGTGCCCATGGGGTCTTGCGCAAGAATGTCAGACTCGATTTGATACTCGGATTCAACATAAAGCACTTGATACTGATGCGTTTTCCCAGTTCCTCCCAGCCGTACTGTTCAAGGAGATACTCAAGTACCATCTGCAGCGTTTTTCCGTGCAACGGATTGTTCGGATGTTTTGATGGCTCGTACATAAAAAGATTGTATCATGTCTGTTCTCTCTTTTCTCAATTACGGTATACTCTATCTCATGAATAAAAAGTCGTTCCTCACTGCGCTCCGTGATGTGTATTGCCGGCTCGGGATCACCAAGCACGGTGTCGGAGTGGTTGCCATTCGCATGATTCCTAAAGGAACAGACCCCTTCAAAAATGCGGACCCTTGCGGCGACGTACTCAAGATCCCCAAGTGCGACCTTGATCGATTTGACGCGCCGGAGGAAGCAAAGGAACTCGTGCGCGATTTTTGCGCACTGCAAGATGGTGTTTATTTCGTACCGGACTACGGAATTGATGCGCTGACAAAAAACTATTTTCTCAATCACTCAAAAAAGCCGAACATGACGACCCTCGACAAGGGTGAAACCTTCATCACGATGCGCGACGTGAAAGCAGGCGAAGAGCTGACCGCCGATTACGATACGTACCATGAGACAAAGCACTTCGCACGGAAGTAGCCACCTGTCACAAAGAATTTTCTCTCACCGTGAACCGTGCGTTTTCGCACAAAAGAAAGCCCCGCCAATATTGCGGGGTTTCTCATTGCGTCCAAACAAGTACGGAGCGAATTCCCGATCAGTTAAAAGAAATGTGTGGGTGCCTATCGATGATCGCCTGTGCTGCACTCCCTTGCTCCAACATACGGAGCGATTCTACCAAGAGTTGCTGGTCGCACATTTGACTATGATGGTCTTTCACGTCAGCAGGCTTCACGTCATATCTTAAAATTTCGTATATACACCTCGGATCAATACCGGCCTCATCCCGGACCACATCAAGAGAAATTCCGGAGACGTCCGCAGTAGACCTAGTTTGATCTCTCAGTTGGTTCACTCTGAAATGACTCGACTCTTCGCTCGCCCTTTTCATCACTCGCTGATAATTCTCTTCGTCGATACGTCCGCCCAGTGCGATATACCCCTCATACGAATAAGGCGGCTCGCGCTCAATAATTGCGGCCGTTTCCTCTGGTAGCTCATTCGCGTCCACCTCCGATCCCTGCATCTCTTTGTTCATGAATGCATAATACACCGACCGAGATTTTTCACAATACAGGAGAGACTTCAAGAGAAGATCAGTGATATAATGAAGCGTAACACTATAATAATATGAAAGAAAAATACGACCCAATTTCAAAGATGTTTCACTGGCTTGTTTTTTTACTTGTAGCAATTGAATTTCTCGTCGCAGCGGCCATGCCTGAAATGCGCGGCGAAACTGACGTGAGCACGCTCACCGATCTGCACTTCTCTTTTGGGCTGCTTATTATCGGGGTGATCATGTTGCGCGGGATGTGGGCCATTATACACTTACGTCCATTCGTAACGAGTAAGTCTGACGTGAGCATACATACTGAACCACTCGCGAATGCGATGCACTACGCCCTTTATATTTCACTAATAGCTATGCCTATTTTGGGGTGGGCATGGGCATCCTCTCGGGCATTGGCCGTCAGTTTTTTTGGACTCTATTCTTTTTCTCCGCTTATCATTCCCGGGATATCGGCGCCACAGCTCGGAGCAATGCATTCCCTGCTCGGTGTGATCATCGTATTACTCGTTCTCGTGCATGTCTTCGCGGCACTCTATCATCACTATGTTACTCATGACGAAACGCTCATACGCATGCTGCCGGTTCGTCTTGCCGAAAAGATGAAGATCGAACAAAAATAGCATTCACGAGCATCTAAAAATATGTTTGCCGTATGTCTTCGGCATGCTTCTCTGCTGCACGTTCACCTGATGGAAATGCTCGACAAATCATCAAAAATACGTAACATGGGGGCTAGCAAGTCTGTACAACCAAGGAGTAATCAATGCGCGAACGAGCAATGTTGGGTAGAATTGTGACCATCACCGCAAAACGCAAAGGCAACGGCGCTATCGGCGGCGGACGCAAGGGCAGTAGCGGCAAAAAAGGCGTCATCTATCAGATCGACGAAGCCGGAAAGAAGACGGAGCTCGCGCGCGCAAGCGGCGCCACCCTCAAGGAACTCTCGCGAGAGCTGCGCAAAACGGGACTCATCCCGGAATATGTTTCTCTCAATTCAAAAGGTGATACGTCTTATTGATCGATCCTCGCCCTGCGCTTCATGCGCAGGGCGTTTCTTCTTTCAGGGTCCGCCTGCAGATACTTTTTCATGTTTGACTTTTTCGTTTACATAATGCATTGTCAAGCAAACGCACCTTCACAACAACACCTAGGGAGAATCTCTATGGACCGTGTTTCTTTCTTTACCGCACTGGCGATAGTCGCCGTAGTGTGGGCATACGTCCCATACATTCGCTCCATCCTTAGTGGTACGTCGAGACCAACTCTCTCTACGTGGCTCTCATGGCTCATCGTTGATGCAGTCATTTTGGCAGGGATGATCGCGAAGGACTCTATTGTCCGGCAAATGTACGTCTACTTCGCAGGGACCGGACTCATCGTCATCCTCTGCGGCGTAAAAAAGGTGACGATCGAGTGGAAGAAGCTCGACAGCTTCTGCTTCGGACTCGTGATCCTGGCGTTGGTCGGGTGGTATTTCTCGGGTAATGCAAACGTGGCGATCACCATCAGTGTCGTTGCGAACATCGTTGGTTCGATACCGATGCTGATCAACCTCTGGAAAGACCCGCACAACGAACCGCTTAGGGGCTGGCTCTACGGACTCCTTGCCGCAACACTCGGTGTACTTGCGATCCCCTCGATGACCATCGCATACGCACTCACACCGATCGCATTCTTTTTTATCCAAAGCGGAGTGATCATCCTGATCCTCCGCAGGCAAATATAGTTTATCGCACCCCACGCATCATGCGTGGGGTTTATTATTGTTCCCAACATGCAAAAGAATTAACTTTACCTAAAAGTATAATGATTGATACTGTTCACACGCGAGGAGGCAACACGTCGTGTGCTTTTATTTGTAAAATATTTTTTCAACAAAAAACACCGAGCAGGTCGGTGTACTTTTCGCGACATATTACGGCGTGTGAGTGATGAGCAGCGGAGAGAGTCCGTGAGGATAAGGTGTGCCTTGTGCATCCTTCCGCACAAAGACGATCTCCTGCACCGAGCAAACGGGCGCTGGGTCTTTCGAGTCGAAAACGTTGATATCGACCTGAAACGCGATCGATGTTCTCCCCACGCGCACGAGCGTACTTTGGAGTGACACGAGGTCTCCAAGAAAAATAGGGCGCCGAAAATAGATACCCCCCGTTATCGCCACCGTAGCGAAGTTCGTTGTATGAAAAAGTTTTCGTGCAGCGATAGCAGCCGCTTCGTCGATCCACGCAAGGATGACTCCCCCAAAAAGCGCACCCGCCGCATTCATATGCTCCGGGCGCACGAGTCGTTCAGTTATGTTGGTCACGTCAGACCTCCTCAGTGTTGAACAAAAAACACACCTTTCACAATACTCGCATGACTACGTTTCTTATGCAATCCAGATGAAGACCATCTACCATTATGTCAAAACGGGACAAAACGATCATTTACATGTTGGAGCAAACACCGCCTCAACGAACAACTCCTTCCCCTGTTTCTCTAAATATATTTTGAATACGTACCGCTTGATTTTCAACCTCGTCAGTCGTTCCATCAGTGTACCCCTTATAGTTGTACTGAATATAATGCACGTATTCATGCACGAGGCTGTGCGCCTTGCTTTTCTTCAATAACAATATGCAGCTTGGCGGAAAAAATAAATTATTACGATGCCCTTCTGTGTCAAATCCTATCATCTGATTAAAATCTGCATCTGATATCGTTTCCGCCTCTACCACGGTGGGAAGCGATATGACGTCGGTGTCGAGTACGACGTCCATTGTTTTTGCCACAAAGCCCAATAGCCTCCTCTGTACCTCATGGTCAAACGGGGACTCATCTTTTTCCTTACTCTCCACTGCCTCGGAATCAAGCCCGATCGCTGAGAGCGCCAACCCGCCGCACACCCCTTTCAAGAAATCTCTCCTGGTAATTTGCAGGCCCACACTTTCATCTTCGACGGCATGTAGTGATTCACTGGTCATTACTATACATTACTGCATTTTACACATGTTTTGCAAGAGCAACACACTACTGATGCGCATGAGGTACATTCGGATGAATATAATACTCGACCATCGCGTGTGTTACTCCGCTTAAGTTTGTTTTGGGATATCGCAGTACCTCTTTCCCATTCAGCGATTCCGCGATCGCCCTACTTGGAATATTCTCCTCAACGACGGGATATTTGATATATTCATAGCCAAGCGCTGTATCCGCCCATTCCTTAAGTCCGGTCACCGCCTCTTTTCCATAACCGTGGCCATGCGCATCCTTCTTGATCCATATCCCTAGCTCGGGCGTGCTCGTGTTGATGTCATGGATACCCACATTTCCGATAAATTCACGGGCGTCTTTTGTGAGAATTGCCGCCACGATCTCTTCTCCTCTTGAGAATCCTTCGATACTTTTTCTGATGAATATTCGCGTATCCTCGATCGAGCCGGGCGTCGCAGGGTACATATACCTTGTTATCTCATCATCGAATACGCGAAAGATCTCCTCGGCATATTCCATGGTGATGGGAACAAGGAGTAATCGCGCCGTTTCGATCTGAAAATTTTCTAAATTTGATCTCACCTGCTCAGTATACACGACTCATTTCCTCGCCACACGCCGAGAAACGGAAATACCCCTCCTTGTGAGCTCCTTTTGGCGCGGGTACACTGAAGAGATGAGTCGAGCAAAACGAGCATACTACATCGGCATCATGTCGGGCACGAGCCTCGATGGCGCGGACGCCGTTCTCGCCGACTTAAGCAAGTCTCCGTTTACCGTGCGTGCGACAGCGTTCGTCCGATTCGACAAACGACTCCGTGAAACGCTGCTTCTCCTCCACGAAGACAAAGCGGGCTCGCTCACGCTTGCCGCGAAAACCGCAAACCGGTTGGCGCATTTGTATGCAAAAAGCATCACCGCCGTGCTCGCGAATGCCAACCTTCCCGCCAAAAATATTTCGGCGATCGGATGTCACGGGCAGACGATACTGCATTGCCCGAATCTTGGTTTTACACTGCAACTCAATAATCCCTCTCTCCTTGCTGAATTAACAGGCATCACCGTTGTCTCCGACTTTCGTAGCCGTGACATTGCCGCGGGTGGGGAAGGTGCGCCGCTTGTGCCGGCATTCCACGATGTCATGTTTCGTCACCCCAGAGTTCATCGTGTGATCCTGAACATCGGCGGCATAGCGAATATCACCGATCTCAACCCCGTCAAAGCGACCATCGGATTTGATGCCGGACCGGGTAATATGCTCATGGATTCATGGATACGGAAGAACAAAAAGATGGCATTCGATAAGAACGGGAAATGGGCAGCGTCGGGTACGGTCATCCCCGCTCTTCTCTCACGGCTCCTCGCCGACCCCTATTTCAAGAAGAAGCCGCCAAGATCGAGCGGGCGCGACCTGTTCAATGCTGCGTGGTATGAACACGCGCTGAAGCCTGAATATACAGCATGCGACGTGCAGGCGACGCTACTTGCCGTTACGGCGCACGCCATCGCCGGCGCCATCCACGCCTATTGCCGCGGTACGACAGAGGTCTATTGCTGCGGAGGTGGAGCGCAGAACTCTGCCCTACGCAATCGATTGCGCGAGCTCATTCCGGAGGCAAGGATCACGGTGACGGACGAGCTCAATGTCGGCACCCAAGACGTCGAAGCGCTTGCATTCGCATGGCTTGCAGAACAGACGCTGCTACGGCGACCGGGGAACCTTCCCAAGGCAACGGGCGCGCGCGGTAAACGCATACTTGGCGGCATCTACTATAAATAAGCGAGTCATAAGATACGCTACATCATGATGCTGTCGTGTGTCTTTTGATTCTTCTTTCTCCACCATCCTATGCCGGAATAAGCATCCAACATGTCTAGCATTTTTTGAAAACGCCCTGCTTCAGCTGTATTGCCAACCAGTGTTCATAATTGACGATTGATCTAATTAGTAGTAGAATGCTTGCAGTTCGTCCATCGTCACACACAGGAGTATCACATGAGATCATTGAACAAGTCATTGATTTTTTACGCAGTAGTCACAGCGATTGCACTTGTGATCGTCGGAACTGCTGAAGCTAACCCGCGGCACCATCATGAACAGTATCCGCAGCAAAGACCGCAATATCAGCACCATGATCGAGGGAATTGGATCGCACCGCTCATTATCGGCGGATTGGGGGCATATATCATTCACGAGAATTATGCTCCGCCTTATATTCCCCCGCCGGTCTATGTGCCGCCTCCCGTCTACTATCTACCGCCGCCGGTCTATTACCCGCAACCGCGCATATATTATCCGCCCCGCATGAACTATGCACCCGCGGAGCACGTCGACTACTTTACGGCATGCGCGCAGTTCTCGGACATACCATGGGTCTACTCAAATTGTGTGAGAGACATCATAGAAGCTGGGGACGCAGCCGATACTTTCCGGCGACGCAGATAAACAGAAACGCTCACAGAAAGAGGCATCGATTGAGTGCGACCCCAAATGGTCGCACTTTTTTATTGAGCTATCATCACCTGGACCAACCACTGTGTGACAAAAGCGCACGGTGGTTAATCGTGCATCACTTTTTACGAATTTTGAAAAATGCAAAAAATATGAGCAGGAAGAGTATCGCCGTGAACCAGAAAAACTTTATCACATCACCGGAAAGGACCGCTTCACTCGCATAAGTAGCAACGACGGCAAACGGAAGTTCGGCAAGAACAGTGATCAATATGTACCACCCGGCATGGTAGCGCACGATCCCGAATGCATAACCAAGCTCGGCGGGAAGTGCCAAACGCAGAAAAAATGCAGTAATAATATTCGTGTGTTCCTTTACGGTGCTACTCCATCGCTCAAGTCGCTCCTCCGGCACAAAGTAGGAGACGGCCTTTCGACCCACATAGCGTCCGATAACATATGCCAGTATATCGCCGATAAACCAGCCGCAAAGTAAAATAGCCGTCGTAAAAGAAGGGCCCCAGATCGCCACCGCGATCGGCACAAGCGGTATATTGGTGAGTGGGCTTATCAGGGCAGCGACTGCCGCGGCCAACACGAATACCCCTATCGCCAACGACCGATTCTCAAGAACGATCGCATCGAAGATTTTAACAACAACATAGAACTGCTCCTGCAAAACGCTCGAGTACCAAAAAAGCAATACGATGACAATCGTGAAAAGTAAAAAAAGAGTAAGCCTTCTATCCATACAACTGAGTATAGCAAATATCCTGGAGATCAATATACCCTGCTTTCTACATCATTTTCTCGCGTAAAAAATAGTATCCGCACTCTTGCGTATCCAGACAAACTAAAAGCAATGATCGATCCGCCATGAAGCAGAAACAGGCCACACGTGAACGCGTGGTCTGTCTGCAATTGGTTCCCGACTCGAACGTTTACTGCTCCTTCACATTGAACACCGGCTGCACTCCGGTACCGCTGATAGGGATGGCGTAAAGCGGCTGACCGGAAAGTGTACCTATTTGCGTCGGGTAGACGATGGCGGCCGTCGGAGAGAACCGTAACGTGACCGTGTTCACGACGTTTGGAGCAAGATTGATCCCGTTTTGAGCGCAGGTCGCCATGGAGATACAGGTGTACGGCGCATTATACCCCCAAAAAGTAGTGAGGCCCAGATCTACCGTACCAATATTTTTGATGACAAAGCTGAGGTCCTTAGTGCGAATAATCGGGACATTGCCGAAATCGACCGATGCCGGAACAATGATGACTGGTGCGATTCCGTTTCCCGAAGAGATTAACGTGGGAGAGGGATTACCGTTGAAAAGTACTGACGCAGAGATCGGACCGACAACGCCAGGGGTGAAGATAACGGTCACAGTCTGTACTTCCCCCGCACCAAGGTCGTAGGTACATCTTTCCGTACAGACAAAACGAGGATTTCCGGTCGTCACCGTACCAATAAGCCATGAACCGATGTCTCCGGTATTTGTGATGGTGAACGTCCGAATACGAGTATTATTGAGCGGAACATCACCGAAAAGCAGATTATTGATCGGATTGATTGTTATCGCTGGAACAGGAGCGGCAATGGTGAGTTCCACAGACCTTGAGGTGGAGAGCCCGAACCCATTGTCACATTTGAATATCCAAGTCACTTTTGTTGGGCCCCTCCATCCGGAGAATACATTGTTGGTGTTGAACTGTTGTGGTCCCCCGTTCGCTGTGGGGATCGCCGCGAACCCAAAATCTCCTCCGAGATTGTTTGCAACCGATGAGCGGCTCCATGAACATGTTCCCCCTCCAACACCGCTTGAGGTCATTGCGAGGGTGAATGGTGCGCCCGAGCCTATCGATGCGGTCGCCGCGCCGTTTATTGTGGCGGTAACGATGGGAGCAGGGATCAATGTACAGGAGTTTGAATTCGAGGACCATACGCGGTTCATACACGAGAAATTACAGGAACCGACGTATCCGCTATTACAACTCCCCGCATTTCCTCCGGTCGCGGTTGCGGGAAGTGCACAGTTCTCGATCGTTGTAGCGGAACAGCCAGCACCATTCACCGTCACGGTAAATGCGCTTGTCTTGATCTCACCGGTCAAGGACTTAAATGCTTGGACATTATAACCATACGCACCGGGTGAAGCAGGAGTGTTGTAGGCGATACTCCCCGAGCACGGAGTATATCCGGTGAGCGGATTACTTGCATTATCAAGCAAACGACAATTCGTGTTCGCGGACGTACCGTTCGTAAGTGAATACGTAGAGGTGAATGTCGTGGTGGGAAGCGTGATCGGTGCAACAGGGTTTGCGGTGATGGAAAGTGGTCCGCCACAGCCTGCAACTGCACCATTGTAGTCGGTAGCTCTTCCTCCACAGGTACCTGCACAGTCGTTGACGGCGGTAGAGCCGCAGACGTTATCACAACCGGATTTTGCGAAGCAAGAACCCGGAGTACCGCAGGGAGTCGCTCCAGTACAGGCAGGGAAACCACAGCCTGCAACTGCACCATTGTAGTCTACGGCGCCTCCTCCGCAGGTACCCGCACAGTCGTTGACGGCGGTAGAGCCACAGACGTTATTGCAGCCGGATTTTGCGAAGCAAGAACCCGGAGTACCGCAGGGAGTCGCGCCAGTACAAGAAGGAGTATTAACAGTGAAAGGTAAGAAATAAGATTTGCTGACAACCCAACCTGTCGTAGTAAGAAAATTGACTCTATGACTTCCTGCCAACAGCGGGGCAGGTACAGTGGCTGAAGAAAAAATAGTGCTCCCCCCAGCGATTCGCTGACTAATGAGGTATGCTCCGGTAAAGGGGCCCACAGCTAGATCGACACCGTATTTAAGAAGATACCAATCTCCTGAGTTTGCACAACCAGCAACGGTTATTGACCCAGTTATTGTCATCGGCTCCCCCGGGGCATACGAAGTCTTGTTAAGCGATACGTTCACAAGAGTAGTACCAGTAAATCCGGTATAAAACGTATCCGCTCTCGCAATCTCCGCATGAGTGAACATGAACCCGATCACGAAGAGAAGTACAAGCGGGCCAACGGGAAGAGAGTGAACCTTTTTATTACGATAGATCAAAAAAGCAAATATCACCGATAGAAGGATAACCAGCATCACCGCAAGGATGTTTTTTGTATTTGTTTCTTTTTGCGGAATTGATGGGGATGGCGTCGTGGCCGTTTCAAAAGACATTTGTGCCAATACCCCCAACTTCGCATCGGCAAGCGTCACATTCGCTCTTGGATGAATACAAGAAGAGATAATAGCTATCTTTGCTTGGACAAGAATATCATCACTCAATAGAGGCTGATTAAAGGAGTTGGCACAAGAATTTCCCGTTTCATCAACAAGCGAAATAGCAAAGGAAGGACTTGTTAATTGAGTACTTGCCCCCTGACGAGAGTATGGGAACCCATCGGCAGAAGGCGACCACATGAATGAAATATTTGCGGTCTCCCCTTTGACGTACGCATCTTTGTCCAAAAGAATGTTCTGTATCGTCCCGCCTGCGCCCTGTATCACATAGTGGTAGGAGATCTCATTACTCGTTGCTCCATATTTAAGATTTACATTGTAAGATTGTGGAGTAAGCGATATTGGAAGAGATGTTACTATTGTCTTTTTTTCATTCGGCGCAAATATAACAGCGTTCATATCACCACCTTGCGTGGATACTATCTCACCAAAATTGGAACGGGTGCGAGTGACAAAAGAAGGAGTGGCGGTAGTTGGAACATTCGAGGTATTTTCTACGATACAATTGCTTTGTAATTTTTCAACGATCGAGATATCGACTCCCTGGCGAGGCGCATAGTGAGGCTGATCTTTTTCCCCTTCTACGGTGAGATAGCAACTTACGGTATCAATAACAATAGGGTTTTGAGCTGCATCACTCCTCTTGAGGATCACCTTTCCAAGTGTCGCTTGTCCAAATGGAAATCCACTTGTGTTCTCACTAGAAATAAAGAGGAGGTACTCTCCCACTATGTTCGTTGGGGGCGCGTAATTGACCACTTTATGAACAGAACTATTTTCACCCAGATTGATCGTTTCGTCATATACGTGCTCATCTACGATCGTCTGCCCAACAGCTGTTTCCTTAATAAGTACTACGCTATATTTCACTCCAGGCTGGACACCCACGCGATTTGTCAGATCGAAGGAGATAGTGAAAGTGTGTCCTTCTTGGGTGGAGGTGGCGTTCTGAAGATTGACAGTGGCTAACACGATAGGCTTCATCTCATTCGTATCTGTGAGTATTTGAGATACTGGTACAATTGGTTGTATTTCCTCTGCTGAGACAAAAAATGGTATAGAGAGGGAGAGCGCACCCACTACCAATGATTTGAAAAATATATGCATATTTCTTTATTTTTATTGTTTTAATTTCACTTTTGCCTTTATCATTCATCCGCTAGCATGGAGACAACCGCGAGACACATAATTCCGATTATGTGTCTTGTTCTAAAATAACATTTTCATTTTACATCAAAAGTATAGTTTATACTATTTCATAAGGCTGAGTATCGGTCGGAGCAGCGACAGCTTTTAAATGACTGTTTGTTTTGCTTGAACAAATTGCACTCAAACCGAGTACTCCATTGCGTATCTCATCGCATTGAGAAAATTTTGACAAATTATGTTTATTGTATTATTGTGCTAACGGTTAGCTCTTCAAATTGAACTCAACATAAAGAAGGAGTGTCCATGAAATTCACCCGCTTACTGCTCGGTATCTTTCTCTGCATTTCGGCTGCCCTCGCAGGCGCAAACGAATTCCCCGCGCTTTCCGACCGCTTCGTCAACGACTTTGCGTCGATGATAAGCCCGAATGAAGCGAACGAGCTGAACGCAAAACTCGCGAAATTTCGCGATGCGAGCAAGGTCAGTATCGTCATCGCAACGATCACGTCAGCACAGGACTATGGCTACCCCACCGGACTGATCGACCTCGGCGTCGGACTCTTTGACAAATGGAAGCCGGGGCAAGCAGATATCGACTCCGGTATCCTCGTCATCGTCGCAGGCAAGACTCCGCCTTACAAGATACGCATTGTCACGGGACGGGGCGTTGAAGGCGCGGTGCCTGATCTCGCGATTAAAAATATCACCGAAGGAACGATGAAGCCTGCGATGCATAATGGGACACTGGGGGCGTATGCGCTTGGACTTATGCGAGGCACTGATGCACTTATGGAGCGCACAAAGCATGAGTTCGTTCCGAAAACAACAGTGACAAGGCAGCCGGGAGGTGACCGAAGTCTCGAATTTGCCGTTCCTCTTTTGCTGGCTATTCTTGGATCAACACTGCTCTGTCTTTACCTCTATCGCATCAATAAACGAAAGAACGAGGAGGCGGAGCGGGAGCGTGTGCGCGGTGAAAAACAAGAATATGCCGAGTGGCTGAAAAGAATGAGTGAGGATGACCTCCCCACAACATATCCTCTGCCTACCAAGCGACCGGAAGCACGGCGCGAGCGTCCGCCCACGCGACCTGCTTCATATTCCAATGCACCGCCGCGTAGTGCACGCACGAATGCGGCTACGGCAGCAGCTGCGGCAGTAGCTGCGGTTGAAATTGCTTCTACTCAATCGAGTTCGTCCAACTGGGAGCGCAGTGATGACTCCGGTTCAGGGAGCAGTTCGAGCAGCTTCGACTCATTCAGCTCCCCCGATAGCGGCGGCTCGACTGCCGGTGGTGGAGGGGGCGACAACTAACGACAATGATCTTCATGCCCCGCACATTGTGCGGGGCATTTTTTATTCACTCATTTTCCATGGTCGATCATTGTGACCCCTTCCCCTTGCGATATATGATCTTTATGGTAGGTTGTCGATAGAGTTGAGTTTTTCATAGGAGTAAGACGATGGCAAAAGTCACTGCGGAACATGTGAAGCAGGGAGCATTCATTTGGTATTCGGGAACGACCTCGATGAGCCGGTGGAGTTGCCCCGCCGTCATTACGAGGGTCGACAATGAGGCAAGGCTGTTTTACGTCAGATCTTTTGACGACATGCTGGAACAATCTCAAGCATATGAATTTGACGTGACGGAACACTCACCCGATTCGCGCGAGAACATGCGTCTCGCAACGCTCGAAGAAGTGGGGGTATATCTTGATAAACAAGAAGAATCGCTTATCGAGCACGTCTCGATGACACGTCGCGTACGCAAAGAGTCGACGCTTACACTTCATCGTTTCCGCGAGGAGCGCGACAAATTGTTCCCCGACCATCTGAAGGAATAAGCAACGGCGCTACATTATCTATGTAGCGCTTTTTTATTTCCCTCTGCGTCATTCAAAGATCAACGGACCTACCTGTCCGCCAGAAAGATCGTGCTTTTCCGCAGGAGCACTATTTTCCGATTTTCCTTGATATACTTGGCAAATGGAAATAAAACCACTAGAAAAACACCGACGCACCGGGGTTAAATCGATCAGCTATCGACTCTTAAGTATCAGTATTGACTCTGCGGTCGCATACTTTTTTACGCGTGACGCTGCACTCAGTGCCGGTATCGTGATCTTTGTGAATGGATACAGTACCGCACTCTATTATCTGCATGAACGTATCTGGGCACATATCCAGTGGGGTCGCAAAACATAGCGTATCGTCCTACTCGCCTACAGATCATTTCAACCGCATATTTCTCAACTCAGCAACAACAGATCGCTACTTTTAAATTTTCGAGTGGTATAATTAACATATGAATATCGAACAACAGAACGACGAGATCATCAGGCAGTTGATCACGTTGAATGCCAATATCAAAAAACAAACCACGGTGACACACATCGCCGGCACCGGGATCATCTACGGTATAGGATTTTTTGTCGGTTCCGCAATTATCGCGACGATAGCACTCGGCATCCTCGGACCGCTCATCGGAAAGATCTCTTGGATCGGAGAAAATTTCAGCAAAGGCTCCCTGATACTTCAATCCAAATAATAACGCAGGTACGAGGCTATTCGGCCTTGCACGGGAGAGTACTTGAAATCTCTGATCGCCGGAGTATGGGACTTCGACGTGGTCACGAGCGAAATTGACAACACTTCATAAAGCAGTAGAGTGGGAAAGGATAAAAAATACCGGAGGCGCAAATGGATGCTGTGCGTGCAGAGACCAAAACAACCCTCACCACCTTCGTGCGTGAAATAATCGTTGTGCATCATCCCTATCGGTCGTTACGCTCCAAGAACAAAAAACTATTCCCTTACTGGACGGGAGACGAACATTACGCACATCTCGTCGTCTTTCTCAAGACAGCGAGCGATGATCTGGTCTTCCTAAGACGTATCGGGAAGCTCGACTGCGCAAAGGTCTCGAGGAAAATAGCGATGATGAAAAAAGTGTATAGCGAATTGATCGACCTTGCGCTTGTACCTGACGATACCGCACCTGACGGCGCGAAATCATTCGGGGCAGAAACACCGCTACCCATCTGGATGGAAGTCGAAGACTATCGTGAACTAAAAGCACGACATAACAGCACCGAAAAATAGCCTCTCATCCCGCACAATTGGTGCGGGATCTTTTATTGTGAGCTTAAATTTAAAAATGGTAATTCCCCAGATATTACCACTGAAGCAGTTGGCGCCTTACCCCTTCAAGATACTCAAAGATCGCCGCAGCGTCCTCCTGCTCTGCTTGGAGAAGCGCGGCATTCAGCGTTTCATGAGCCGCTTCATAGAGATGCGCACCCACACAAATGTCAAGAAGGTCGACGGAGAGAAGAAGATTATCCATCCCGTTCTTACACCTTGTTTCGCGCAAGCCGAGAAATTGATGAAGTGGCGATAAGTCTTCGTGGTTGGCAAGCAACGCACGTATCACTCCTTCTTTTTCGGGCGACGCTTCTTCTGTCTGTAAACTTTCCAAAGTCATATTTTGAATATACCACCCGACTTTTTTGAAATCAATTGCACATATCTCAGCTTTCAAATGGTATTGACATGAGCGAATATTCATGCTATCCTTAAAATCTAAGATCTTTTTAACCTTTTTATAAATTGGAGTACCGCACATGGATGCTTTTCAGGCTCTGACCAACACGCCCTTTGGCTGCGGAGGTCAAACCGACAGCGATAGTGATGATGCGAACAACGCATTCTATGATGCTGACGGTGAAGCGATGCAAGTCGACCACCGCCGGCTTCAGGATGGTGCCACCTACGGCGACCCGGGATACCGCAAGGCATCCGGGAAATTTGTCCCCGTCGAAGAACTGCGCGGGCGACGCATCGCCGCCGAAAAGCGCTGACGCCCTGAAACGACCTAACCAAAAGGAGAGTCCGATGAATCGAAGGTGAAGCTCACACTTCTCAAAAAACACTATCCCCAGCGGACGCCACGGCGCCCGCTTCATTTTTTATCGAAATATATTATCCCATCAGGACTGTGCAAAATTACCCCGCGGACCAGCACGATCAATCACAATAAGAGTACTTCATATCGCTGATCGCTTCACTCAGGATATTTTGATCGCGCCTGCCTTCGCAGGAAGGAATTAGAGAATAAAAAGGATTTGTCTCACCGCAACATGAGGGTCCTTTGCCAGCCGATAATTTATCGTGAGATCGAGTTGATCTTTCTCTACTATGCCCACCGCATACAAGATACCCAGGTGCTTGGATGTTGCCTTGAATGAAAGCTTGATCTCCTCCGAAATCTCCCCCACGTTCGCCTCCTTGATTTTTTTCAGATACTTGAGAATGGCCAGTCGTCGGCCATTCGCGAGCGCCCTCATCTGTTTCTCGATCTCTTTCATGATATTGCCATCATAACACTCTGTAATCTATTCGCCTATTCGCGCGAATAAGAGAATAGAATTAGGAAGGAATTATTTTACCACGGAGAGTACTTCATTTTTCTAAGACGGAGTACCGTTAAGAAAAATTGGTCGCTGACTCCTCTGGCGAGCGAAGTGAACCCCAGAAATCAATTGTGACTGTCCACGTTTTCATAGCAGCCGCATCGCGACGGACGCGGAGCAGGGCAGGGTTTGTTGTGTATGGCATATGACGCGAAGTTTAATGGATACTTTGCGTCCAAGCTATTGAACTATTACGTTTTCTTGACACATGTTGATTGCTGTGATAGAAATCATGCAGAAAAAATTTTCAACAGCAAGGAGTCTTTAATGAAATATCTGACCACCGCCCTCGTCCTGACGACCACACTCATCGCCGCCGGCTGTACAGACAGCGGGTACAAGAGCTCGATGGAGCCACTGCCCCCCATAGGCACCAACGGATTGTTCCCGAACACGATACTCACGAACACAGTGAACGCGAACGATATTCTGTCGGGAAAAGACACCACACCTTCTCTGTGCTGGGTCACGTATCTGACGCCGATTGTTTCTGTACACAACAACAAGAATGGAACCTTGGCGCGGGCAATGCTTGAGGAAAATGCAAAAGAAGATCAGCATTACCTGGTTGCACATCGCACCGATTCGACGAAATTTGGACTCTGCACAAAAGGGGCGATCATTGAAATGGAGCCAAGAGAATTGGCCTCATCGGTTCGGGTCCTCTTTGCTCACCAGGAGCAGCGTGCGGCAGACCGTGCTGCCGAAAAAGATATCCGAAAAATACTTGAACAAAAGAAATAAACCGAAGGACAAACCTGTGACACCCCGAAAAAAACGGGGTGTTTTTCTTGCTGCGCACGTAGATCAATCGTGAATGGGAACAAGACCCCCATGTGAGCGAAACTGAGCGCTATTGACTTAGTTGTATATTCATGCTATTATCCCGCGGTCAGATCTTTTTCCACGAACAAGGAGACTTGCAATGAAATCTAGCACGCGCAATGAAACAAAGCGGGAGGAGTTTGATGCACTATTACTTCTCCTGACGGGAATGGTGCCGAGCGATGCAGAGGTAAGCGCGGATGGCTTCCTTTTCATCCCGCCGAACGCAATGAAAATGGACAATGCTTCATCCAGATTCCTGAGAGTTCGGATAACCGAACTCGCTGGACCGAACGGCTGGCGTAACCACCTTGTTGACGACAAATATGCAGGCTGGTGGATTCGTCGACCGACCTGCTAATCCCCTCCCCGCCGCACAGTAATGTGCGGCACATTTTTTAACACCACTCCCCCATCAGGACTTTGCAAATTTGACCACACGAATCAAGAATCAATGGGACTTACTTAAATTCTATCTTGAAACGCGCAGCACAGCCAAGCGAAATCGCTCCATCATTCGTATTTCTCGCGTCAGAGGATTCTTCGTTCATGACAGGACAAGTACTTCATCCGAATGGCGGAGAAATCATCAACGGATAAGGCGTCCAATCCATCCTGGGGTCGTTTGCTTATCCCCGTTTTCTATCATGCTTACCTCATTTTCATGTTGTTTGACATTTACAATTTAACTTGTATTATGTGAGTTAGTTTTGTATTTAAAGAGGTATTTATGGGATCTGATCTTGTACAGATGAAGAGCGTGATGGGTCGCAATATCGTCGAGGCCATCAAGGCAATTGCTGGCGACAAAGCGGTCATCAAGAGAACCTTAGCGGACGGAAAACCCGCATTCGTGCTTGGCGTATGTTCACCTTATCGACATATGCATTTTGCAGTCGAGTCATTGTCACATGAACCGATCGAGGGGGACACTGTCTACACTGAGGTTCGCGTAAAGAACCATTTCTGGGGCGGCGAGGTCTACATGGTTGGTGTTAACGATGGGGCAGAAATCGAAGCATTGCGCACATTCGCACAAAAACTCGCCGAGGAAGTAGAAAAAATACAGTCCTCGGCTCGGTAATTCCTGCCATTCACCCCGCATCCGCGGGGCTTTTTTTATTCACAAATATCCCATCAGGACTTTGCAAATTTGACCACGCGTTTCAGAAATCAATCACCACAAAGAGTACTTCCAAATTTATGCTTCCTGCAGTCGGGAAATTTTAGGTCGAGGACTTATCTCCACTTTTCCCCGTTTTTATGGTAATTACGATTGCGATCAAGGATGAGTAAAAAAACCTGAACAAGGTACTGAAAATGAGACCTAACCCAGCTTGTAAATCCCAGATACAAATGGATTTTGTATCTGACCACCCTTCCCCGGCGGAAGGTAGACCTCGTCCACATAGTCCCATCTCTGGCGTACAAACGTAGTCAATCGGAACACCAGGATGATTAATGGTTTGTGTTTCGCAAAGATGCGGAAATTTTATCCCGCTACTTATCCATACATCGGCAGGGACAAAAAGTGCAGGGGAAAATAGAATGCAAATTAAAACAAATTTCATTAAAAATGATTTTTTTGATTCTTCTATTCTTACGAGTGAATATCCAAAAACAAGTAAGGTGGCTGCAATAAATGAGATTAAGAGTAGCCATAGTAACACCTGAGCATCATCCACTCGAGACGGCCAGAACAAAACTGCCGCTCCAAAAAGACAGATAAGATAAACAATAATCAAACGCTGTTTAAATTTGTTTAAATCACGAAATTTAGATAACACACGCAATACAACAAACAGAACCAGAAAAGGAATAACGAAAATGGCGCTATTCTCATAAGCCCTCTCGGGATGCTGCGCTTGCATCGGAACAACCCGAAAAAAGAATGCAACGATAGCGGAAAGACTGATAATCCAATAGCCCAACCAAAATAATTTTTCTTTAGTATCGAAGGCCTGCTTCAATCTATTCATGTCTTTACTATAACACCACAATCGCCACCCGAGCACCTCCAAATTTATATTCCATACGATCAGTAAGTTTTAGGTTGTGGGCTTATCCCGTTTTCTTTTATTAAACTTAAATCATGCCACGATAACAGCTTGATTTAATATTATCAGTTTTCTCTAAGCGCAACAGCTTCATAAAATTTTCACCAATTTCCTTATACGCAAAATAATTGCTTGAAAAAGGAGGAGTCTGCCCCCCTAGCGAGCTCGTCTCCGTTTTATTTAGACTTATTCTTGCCACCAAAATATACAACACCGGCTCCAGCAGCTATGCCCGCGATGGGCCACAGCCATCCTCCACTACCCCCATCATCATTAGCTCTACTTGAGCGACCCGCAGAACTACTGCTTCCATGACAGTGTCTTGCATTTTCTACCTCTCCCCACTTGGCACAATTTGTGCGACAGTAGTGACAACCATCGGAGGCGGTATTACCCGGATGAGCTGATGTTTCAGGCGCCACGATGCCAAAAAGCCCAACAACCGCAAGCCCAAAGAGAAATTTATTCATGCGACTCATACTATACTTTACGGTAAACAAAGCAATCAGCCAACAGATTCACAAAATCAATCATGAATGTACTGGTTTTCGAATTACCATATAATACGCCATGGCGTATTATATGGTAATTATAGAAAAAAATTGGAATAATATGGGGGGGGGTGATCCCTCTAGTGAGCGAAGCGAGCTACATGCTATGAAATAAAGTGCTGAATTAATGTACCAGTGTGAGCTACAGCCTGAGCAAAACCCTCTAATTCAGATAGTGCTTTTATTCCTTCCCATGCCGTTTTAATAATCGATCTGTTGGGTTTACTTTTTCCAACTTGACTCGCGATGGTCTCTATGTCGGATTTATAATCATTTTTCTCATCATCCGTTAGTACTGTACTTTTTTCAATTTGTTTAGATAGCTTTTCTAGGGAATTATCGATATTCACAACACTTTGACCCACCTGGTTTCGGTCACCAAATGAGAGATTGTGTATCGGGGAGTTGTTAATGTTTAGTGTGCGCTTATCAACCTTAGATACACTAGACACGCTCACCTGCGTAATGGCTTGAACAGTAGCTAGAGATTGTCGATCTTCTACATCAAGTTTCCCCATAATAGATGTGTTGTGAGACATTGCGTACATCTGTGCCGCAGCATTCATCGTTAAGCCGCTGTGTTTGCGACGCAACTCAGACAATCGCGGTCTTATCTGTTCAGCAGTTTTACCCAACTTGGCTTCAAGAATCACAATTATTTTAGGATTAAGTCGATCTGTCATATTATTGATTCTTCTTCTTTCCTAAGTGGAGAAGTGATTTAACTTGGTTTGGAGTTTTGAGCAACAACTTTGCTATTTCAGTATTTGAATAGCCGAGGCTACTAAAAAATAGTATCTTGTCCTGATCGGGTCCAAGTGTTTCCTTTGGCAGTAGTTTTAAAAGTAGCAAAGCAATTGCATCAAGACGTTTTGTAATATCCGTATTTTCATTCATAAATTTATTTTTTGGGAGACAAAAGTCGGCTAATTATTGCAGGATCAACGTCAAGAACAGCTGCAATATCTTTCCCTTTTACGCCTTGATTTACTAGCCCCAATACAAGAAGCCTTTTAATTTCTTCTAGTGGTTCAAGTTTCTCGCTTTTCTTTTTTGCCATATTATTTAAGTTTTATTCCTTTAAGAAAGTCATTAACAACCACAATGTTTACGCAAAGCTTCTTTGCTATTTCGCCTTGAGGTAGACCGAATTTAGCGAGTTCAAGTATAAGTAATTTCATCACCAAGTCAGATGTCCGATCACTTTCATTATTTTGATTTTTCTTAATCATGCTATTTTTTAAGTTTCTTAATTCTTTTGAGGCCTGCACTTATTTTTCTAATTTTATTATTATCGACACTTCCGACAATGGCTCGTATTTCTGAATCGTTATACCCTTCTCTGCTAAGTAAGAAGATAAAGATGTCTCTTAGCTGACTGTTTTGATATTTGATTTGTTCAAGTATTTCTTTTTCCATGCTTATTTCTTTTTATTTTTAAGACGAGATCTCATAACATTCACGGTGTTTGTTGAGGTATTTAGAATATCTGCAATCTCAGTTGGGGTCATTCCAAAACGAGTAAGTAACTCCACTCCCTCAGATACAGAAAACTTTTCTGATTTTTCTTGAAGCTGTAGGGCAATTAGAACACCGAGTTTTTTTGATATTGTCTGTAATAAATCCTGATTGTCCATATTACTTCTTTGTTTTTTTAAGTCCTGTTAATTCTTTTCTTATGTGAGTTATCTTTTTCCCCAAAGTGGCAGCGATTTCATTTGCAGACAACCCAAGGCTTGAAAGTTCTTTCACTTGATCTTTCAGCGTTGACTTTCCCCCTTGATTTGAAATTTTAAACAGCAAACCAACAATCACAGTGAGTTTTCGGTCTATTGCTGAAAGTTTTATATTCTCTTCTTCCATAAATTGATTGCTAAGTTTTTTGTTTATAAGAAATTATTATATTCCCTTATTTACCAGTGTCAATGTGGATATTGTATTTTATATATTAACAATATAACTCAATTTTCAGAATATCTATATATAACAACATATTTTATTTACAAATAATATGTATTGTTAATCTTTTGTCAAAAAGTATAGCCTACCTGCAACTAACAACCTTAATTTGCTTAAACGGTCATATTTTGGACGCGTAATTGGGGATGCAGTGCGAGACGTCGAGGGACGATACCTCCCGAGGCGTACTCTGGTACGATGAGCGGGGTTCGTTCCGATGACAACAAAGCAATGCGCCCAAATTACGCGTCCTAGATACGACATGCACGGCATAACTAACTGCGGAGCCACAGCAAAAAACGGGGGTGCAGTTTCTCCAAGGTCCGACCTTTTAAAATTCTTAAGGTCGGACCTTAGCACCCCCGTTTTTTGTTGTTTGTCTTAGTAGCTTCGCAGTTTGTTGATGTTCGCGTGCTGGCGGATCTTCTCGTGGGCCTTGGCCTCGATCTGTCTAATACGTTCACGCGTAACCCCAAACTCTTTCCCGACTTCTTCGAGAGTGTGCGTTACACCGTCCAATAGCCCATGCCGCATTTCAAGAATCTTCCTCTCCTTTGGGCTGAGATCTCCAAGTATCTCCCCCACCTGATCGCTAAGGATACGGCGGGAAGACTCTGCGTCGGGTGAAAGGATCTTCTCATCAGCGATGAATTCACCGAGGGTGGACTTGTCTTCGTCATCACCAATCGGCTTCTCGAGGGAAACGGTATCCTGGTCGATGTTCTCAATGATGCGGACGCGCTCGATGTCGATACCCATTTCGGTCGAGACCTCTTCGGCCATCGGCTCGCGACCCAGGTCCTGAGTCAGGCGGCGGACGACCTGCTTATACTTCGCGATGGTCTCCACCATATGGACCGGGATACGGATGGTGCGGGACTGGTCGGCCAAGGCGCGGGTGATGGCCTGACGGATCCACCATGTAGCATAGGTCGAGAACTTGTAGCCCTTCGACCAGTCGAACTTATCGACGGCACGGAAAAGACCGAGATTCCCCTCCTGGATGAGGTCAAGCAGTGTGAGGTCGGGTGAGCGACCGACGTATTTCTTGGCAACGGAGACCACAAGGCGAAGGTTGGCGCGTGCGAGGAGATTCTTTGCCTCAGGATCGCTCGCCTGAATGCGCTGTGCAAGCTCGCGCTCGTCGCGTGCGGAAAGCAGCGGATACTGACCAATCTCGCGGAGATACATCTGCGTCGAGTCGTATGGCGAGGACTTTGTCGTCAGATATTTCTTTGATGCGCCGTGGTGCGGAGTCTCGTCTTCGGTCACCACATCAAGCAAGCCGCCCGACTCGAGGATGTCGACGCCCATGACGCCCATCCGATCGTAGACCTCTTCCAGGAAGTCGAGATTGTTCTCGATCTCCGGGAACACGCGCAGGATCTCGTCGAAGGTGATGAAACCGCGATCGCGGCCACGGGTGATGAGGGTGGTCAACTTATGCTCCAAGGCTTTGCGCTCCTTGGTCATCGTCTTCTTTGGGGGCGGTGCGAGCTGCTCTTTCTTGGCGAGCGCCTTCTTCTCGGAGGCCGTGAGCTTCTTTGGCTTCTCGTCCGTTTCGGGTTTTGGATGCGCCTTCAGCTCCTTCTTCGCTTTGGCATTCTTTGCGTTGCGCGTGTTTGCGCTTCCCGGTTTGGTTCCCGTGTTCTTCTTCTTTTTCTTCGCAGGCTTCCCGGCCTTTTTTGCGGGCTTCGCGAGCGTCACCTTCTGCGCCTTAGCCGTTACCCGTGCAGGCTTTTTTGGTGCGGGCTTTGCAACTGCCTTCCCGCCTGCGCGGGCAGGCTTGACGGGCTTTGCGACCTTCTTCTTCGGAGCAGTCTTCACGGGTTTCTTGGTTGCCATACGATAGTTGTTGTTAATAATATAAAATTTGTTTGCTTTCATCCACTCACCTCTCAACTCATATACTCCGCTTTAACTTCCTATCCTCTATCGCTATTAATCGGGGAGTCACTTCCTGGTATTGTTGTAAATATTTTTTCGTTTCTTCTTTGTCCCCTCTTCCTTCGGACTCATGGATCTTTTTTAACAGTTCCGCCTGCATCTCTTTCAATACTTCGGCTTCGAGTGTGTCGAGCATCTCTTCGATGGCGACTTCAAGCCCTGGTCCATGCTCGTACGTGTGCTCGGCTTTGATGATGAGAATGCGCGTCTGGTCATCATCCGGCCTCATGCCCGAGATGGCGTATCGCGCAATGCGCTCCTCATAAGACCTGCGAATAACGGGAACATTGATGGCGGGCTCCTTATGGGTCTCCTGCCAGAGAAGAATACTGATTATTTCCTCCTCGGCAACTTGACGTCTGCTCTTTATGTTCCCTCGCGGTAGCTCGTCCCTCCGATCCTCTCCGCCCTGGGGGGTCACACTGTGCGTGATCGCACCACCCTGAAACTTGAGACGCTTGACCTCTTCCCAGACGGCATTCTCGGCAACTCCGAGCTTTCGTGCGACTTCGACGATGAAATGCGCCTGCTCGATCTTCGACTGCATTGCGAGAATGAGAGGAAGGACTTTTTTCTCGACCTCCTCGCGATAATCGCGTGGGTCATACCCCTTCCCTGCGAGTGACGAAAGATAGAAGTCGATGATGTGCTTCGAACTCGCAATGACCTCTGCCCAGGCTTCCGGTTTCTCTTCCGCATTCTTCAAAATATAATCTGCGGGGTCTTTCCCGTCCGGGATGGCCGCAACGCGGACATTCATACCGAGGGCAAGTGCCATCTGGAACGCACGACCCGTCGCGGCAAGACCCGCATCATCGGCATCGAATGCGAAGACAAGATTGTCGGTCACCCGCTTGAGTAGCGCGAGATGACGCTCGGTGAGCGCCGTGCCCGATACCGCAACGGTGTTCGTGGTCCCCGCCTGATGCGACATGATGAGGTCCATCTGCCCCTCGACGAGGATGCAAAAATTTTGCTTTCGAATATCCATCTTCGCGCGGTCATATCCGAAAAGTATCGCCGATTTGTCATAGAGCGGGGTCTCCGGTGAATTGATGTACTTCGCGACATCGGTCCCATCTTGGTTCTTCTGATTCCCAAAGACGCGGCCCGAGAACGCCACGACGCGACCGTTCGCATCGAAGATCGGGAACATGACCCTTCCGCGGAATCGGTCGTAATACCCCTTTCCTTCAACAGCCTTTGTGAGCCCCGCGCTTTCTATCTCCTCATCGGTGAATCCTTTTCGCTTCAGATGTTCGTACGCGAGACGCCATTCATTCGGAGCGTAGCCGATGCGAAAATCTGAAATGGTCTTCTCGGTGAGCCCGCGTCCCAGAAGATACGCGCTCACCTCCGCATTCTTCGCGAGTTCGCCTTGATACAATTCGGTGACCGCATCCATGATGGCATAGAGACGCTCACGCACCGTACGCTCGCCGATGTTCTCGCGCTTTAATTCCACCCCCGCACGCGTTGCAAGTATCTTCAAGGCATCAACGAAGTCGATACCCTCGATCTCCTGCACGAATGAGAAGATATCTCCCCCACGATTGCACCCGAAACAATAGTACGCATCGCGCGATGGACTGACATTGAATGATGGCGACTTCTCGTTGTGGAACGGACAGAGTGTCTTAAAGCTTCCGCCAGCCTTATCAAGCTTGATGTACGACCCCACCACATCGACTATCGATAAGCGGGACTTGATCTGTTCTACTGGGGTTGGCATATGTTTGCGCTTACAAATTTACTGCATTGCTTCGTTGTCGCTACGTCGACCCCTTCACCGTATCGCTCATACGCCTCAGGGGTGCTCCTCGCTGCCGCCTCGCACTGCAGGTAAATTTGTGAAGCTTCCTTTTTATCTGTTCTACGGGTGTTGCCATGGTCGGATGCAAGAAAACACACAGGAGAGACGTTGCTGAGTGTTTTCTTTTTAATTTTCATTTTATTTCATGAGCCCTGAAACAAAGAACGAACTGCGCTGCATTGCATTTTAACAATGGTCAGTTTGGGATGCAGTGCGAGGCGACAAGCTCTCCGTGTTCGCGAGGACTTACTTTGAGTAAGTTCTCCGAACCGGAGAGCGAAGTCAACGACGCAATGCGCCCTAACTGGACATTGTTACGCTTGGACTATTTCGCGTGGAGGCAAATCATCCTCCGGATCATACTCCGGCTCCACCCTATTCGTATGGAACCCTGTTCCTGCGGGGATCAAGCGACCCAAGATAACGTTCTCCTTCAAACCATAGAGCTTGTCGACAGAACCTTGGACTGCTGCTTCGATCAAGACGCGTGACGTGTTCTGGAATGATGCTGCCGAGAGGAAAGACTCCTTCGTGAGTGCGACATCAGTGATACCGAGGACGAGCTGCTCACCCTTGGCCTCTTCGCCACCTTGTGCCTTCACGCGTGCATTCTCGACATTGAGCGTCGACTCTTCGACGGTGTTGCCAATGGAGAATTTCGTATCTCCGGTCGACTTGATCTTTCGGCGTGAGAACATCTGGCGCACGATGACCTCGACATGCTTACGCGAGATGGATGCTCCTTGTGTCTCATAGATCTTGTTGATCTCGGCGATGATGTAGCGTTGTGCGCGATCGAGTCCTCCGAACTTGTAGAGCTCATCGATGTCGGCATAGCCGTCGGTGATCAGATCTCCCGCTTTCACGTGCGCGCCAACTTTGACGAGCGGTGAACGGCGGAACGATACTGAGTGCTCGACTTCCTTTGCCTCTTTCTCTTTCTTGCTTGACTCCTCGCCCAAGACGACGATGATCAGGTCATCCTTTTCACCGTGCTTGATGTCGGAAACGACTCCGTCGATCTTACACACGACGGCCTGCGCCTTCGGTGTCTGACGCTCGAAAATATCTTCAACGCGAGGAAGACCCATCGTAATGTCTTCACCTGCGGCACCACCGGCGTGGAAGGTACGCATCGTGAGCTGGGTTCCCGGCTCTCCAATGGCCTGCGCGGCGACGATACCGACTGTTTCTCCAAGTGCGACCATCACACCGCGTCCGAGATCCATGCCGTAGCATTTCTGACAGACACCGCGGAGCGTCTTACACACGAGCGGAGAGTGAACGAAGACCTCTTCAACACCCGACGTTTCGATCAATTTCGCTTCATCGCGGCCAAGGAGGCTTCCCTTCTTGAAGATGACCTTTCCGTTCGCAACGGCATCCTTCGCGAGGACACGACCGCGAGAATTTCGCGACATAGTGATCTCGATACCAAGTGCATTCTCTTTCGTGAGACGGATACCGTCTCTTTCACCACAGTCTTCTTCGAGGACGACAACGTCCTGCGCCACGTCAACGAGACGGCGCGTCAGGTACCCTGCCTTTGCGGTATTGAGTGCGGTGTCGGTCATACCCTTACGTGCTCCGTGGGTAGAAATGAAGTATTCGAGCGGAGTAAGACCTTCTTTGAGTGACGGCACCATCGGGAAGTCAATGATACGGCCTGACGGTCCCTGCGTGAGACCCTTGATGCCGACCATGAGTGACACCTGCTTGATGGAACCACGCGCACCGGAGGTGATCATGTCCATGACGGGACCGTTGAGTGGCAATCCGTTCGGCACCACCTTTTCGATATCATTCTGCACACGTGTCCAGATCTCGATGACCTTGCGATATTTCTCATCTGCGGAGAGGAGTCCCTCTTCGTAGTTTTCCATGACTCCAAGTTCTTCTTTGCGAGCTGCGGCAACGATCGCCTTCTTCTCGGGAGGAACCTTCACGTCGGACAGTGACCAGGTCACACCGGACTTGGTGACGTATTTGTATCCAAATGCTTTGATCTTATCGAGTGCCTGAGGAGTACCGTCGATACCGTAACGCGTGATGAGGTCGTCGACCATGTTGGCGAGATCTTTCTTCGTGACCACTTTGTTGATGAAAGGAAAATCTGACGGAAGCACGGAGTTGAAGAGCAAGCGTCCGACGGTCGTCTCGAAAGGCTTCCCTTCGAACTGCTTGTATTTATCCGTATCCGTTCCCATGACCTTGATCTTGGAGCGGAAACCGACGACACCAAAGTCATATGCGGTGATCGATGCGTTCGGAGTAGCAAAGATCTTGCCCTCGCCCGCCTCGCCTTCGACGATCTTGGTCATCCAGTAGCAACCGAGCACGATGTCTTGTCCGGGATTCACCACAGGATCTCCTGAGCCCGGCTTCAAGAGATTCTTGTTCGATGCCATGAGGTTCTTTGCTTCAGCCTGTGCTTCATCGGACAATGGAACGTGAACGGCCATTTGGTCTCCGTCGAAGTCTGCGTTGAACGCGGAACAGACGAGCGGATGCACCTGGATGGCGTTGCCTTCGATCAGCGTCGGATTGAATGCTTGGATACCGAGGCGGTGAAGGGTCGGAGCACGGTTCAAGAGCACATATTTGCCCTTGATGACATCCTCAAGATTTCCCCACACCTCGGGAATACCCTCGTCGATGAGACGATTGGCACCGCGGATGTTGAATGCGAGACCCTGATCCAAGAGCTTTGCGATGACGAATGGGCGGAACAGTTCAAGTGCCATGTGCTTCGGAAGTCCGCACTGATTCAATTTCAGGTCCGGGCCAACGACGATGACGGAACGTCCCGAGTAGTCGACGCGCTTTCCAAGCAAGTTCTGGCGGAAGAGTCCTCCCTTTCCCTTGAGTGTGTCGGCAAGTGACTTCAACTGACGGCGCTGTGTCTGACTCATCGCCGCAGAGGTCGAACCGTGACGGATCGAGTTGTCGATGAGCGCGTCTACTGCTTCCTGCAAGATGCGTTTTTCATTGCGCAAGATGACCTCAGGGGCGTCGATCTCGATCAATTTCTTCAAGCGGTTGTTCCGATTGATGACGCGTCGGTACAGGTCGTTGACGTCGGATGTCGCGTGACGGCCTCCTTCAAGTGCGACCATCGGGCGCATTCCTGGAGGAATGACCGGGATCGCGGTCAGGAACATCCACTCAGGACGAACTCCCGAGCGCAACATGGCCTTCACGAGCGACAGTCGCTTGTAGAGCTTCACGCGCTCAACGGCTCCGGCTTTCTCAAGCGTCGTCAGCATGTGTGTCTGAAGTTTCTTGAGATCAAGTTTCTGGAACATTGCGTAGACCGCTTCGGCACCGATGCCGGCTTCGAAAGCGGACGAATATTTGAGTGAGTACTTGTGGTACGTCATTTCGTCCAGAATAAGCCCGACGGTGATTCCGTCGATCTCTTTCTTTGCGGCGGTCAGGAGTTCCTTCATCTTGTCCTTCGCTCCCTTTGCCTCAAGTGACTTCACTTTCGATTTATATTCCTGATCGAGCTGTTTCAAAAGCTCCTCTTTCTCGCGCTCGTCCACCTTTGTGACGACGTATGCGGCGAAATAGATGACCTTCTCAAGCTCAGCAACAGGAAGATTGAGCAGGAGTCCAATGCGTGACGGGATGCCGCGCAAGAACCAAATATGCGACACGGGGGCTGCGAGTTCGATGTGACCCATGCGGTCACGGCGCACGATCGCGCGCGTGATCTCAACGCCACACTTCTCACAGATGATCCCCTTGTAGCGGATGCCTTTGTACTTACCGCAGTAGCACTCGAAGTCCTTTTCAGGTCCAAAAATGCGCTCGTCGAACAGTCCTCCGCGCTCTGAGCGCTGGGTACGATAGTTGATCGTTTCAGGCTTGGTGACCTCGCCATGCGACCACTCCTTGATGCGCTCCGGCGAAGCAAGCTTGATGCCGATCGCGTTGAAATCTGTTGATGGATTATTCATATGAATGGTATGGCTATTAATTGGTCTCTTCATCCTTAATGTGCATCAGGTCGATATCGAGGGACAATCCGCGAAGCGAATTGAGCAAGACATTGAACGTTGCGGGGAGATTCGGCTCACGGATGTTCTTGCCTTTGACGATCGCGTCAAACGCGGCGGAGCGTCCGAGAATATCGTCGGACTTCACGGTCAACATTTCGCGAAGGATATGAGCGGCACCATAACCCTGGAGCGCCCACACTTCCATTTCTCCGAAACGCTGTCCTCCTCCTTGCGCCTTTCCGCCGAGCGGCTGCTGCGTGATAAGGGAGTAAGGCCCGATGGAGCGCATGTGGATCTTGTCTTCCACCATGTGATGAAGTTTCAAAATATACATGTAGCCAACTGAAATTTCTTGCTCGAACGACTCGCCCGTGCGGCCATCGTACAGCTTCATTTTTCCGTCTTCGCGATATCCTGCGCTCTTCAACTCTGCGCGGATCTCCTCTTCAGTGACGCCGAGGAACGGCTGTGTGACCGCCTGGTAGCCGTGCTTGTGCGCAGCAAGTCCCAAGTGGAGTTCAAAAATTTGTCCGAGGTTCATACGTGACGGCACGCCGAGCGGGGTAAGGATCACGTCGATCGGTGTTCCGTCTTCCTGGAATGGCATTTCCTCAAGCGGGAGGATCTTTGAAATAACACCTTTGTTACCGTGACGACCGGCGAGCTTGTCTCCGACCGAGATGTTACGCAACTGTGCGATCTCAAGATAGATGCGCTTGATGATACCGGACTCAAGGTTGTCACCCTTCTCGCGTGAGAATACTTTCACGCCGATGACGCGACCGCGCTTGCCGTGCTCCATGCGGAGCGAGGTGTCTTTGACGTCGCGTGCCTTCTCACCGAAGATCGAACGCAAGAGGCGCTCTTCCGGCGTGAGTGTCGCTTCGCCCTTCGGAGTGATCTTTCCGACCAGAATATCTCCCGGTCGTACTTCTGCGCCGATACGCACGATGCCCTCATAATCGAGGTCTTTTAATTTGACTTCACCGACATTGGGGATATCGGGAGTGGTGACCTCGGGTCCAAGTTTGGTGTCGCGCACGTTCACGACGAATTTCTCGATATGAATAGAGGTGAGCACAGACTCACGAACGAGACGCTCCGAAAGAATGATGGCATCTTCGTAGTTTGCTCCTCCCCATGACATGAACGCGACGAGCAGATTCTGTCCGAGCGCCATCTCTCCGCGATCTGATGTCGAAGTGTCGGCGAGCACATCACCCTTCTTTATCTTCTCACCGACCGAAACGATCGGACGCTGATGATAACAGTTGGCGTTGTTCGTCATGATGTAATTCAAAAGCTTGTACTCTTTTTCATTACCCTTGTTGTCCTTGAAGACGATATGTCGCGCGTCGACTTCCTTGATGACACCGTCCGATTCAGCGATGACCACGCGGCCTGAGTCGCGGGCAATGCGTCCTTCCATTCCGGTCGCGACGATCGGTGCGGTTGGAGAAACCAACGGCTCCGCCTGGCGTTGCATGTTGGAACCCATGAGTGCACGGTTGGCATCGTCGTGTTCGAGGAACGGGATCGATGAGGTAGCGGTTGAGAATGCCTGATTTGTCGCCACGTCGATGTAGTCGACCTGTGCGCGGTTGACGATACCGGGATTTCCCTTGACGCGAGCCTCAACGCGAGACTCAAGCATCATGTCGGCGCCGTACGGTACGGCTGCGTGCGCGATGATGAACTGCTCTTCTTCAAGTGCATTCAAATACTCGATCTTTCCTGTGATATGTCCGTCATCAACCTTCACATATGGTGTCTCAATGACGCCAAACGCATTGGTGCGCGCGTATGTTGCCAAACGCAGCACGAGTCCGATGTTCGGACCTTCAGGTGTATGAATAGGGCAAAGGCGTCCGTAATGTGACGGATGCACGTCGCGGACCTCAAGTCCGGCGCGCTCCTTCGTGAGTCCACCGGGACCCATGGCTGATGTGGTGCGGAGATGCTCCACTTCGTCAAGGACGTTCCCCTGACTCATAAGCTGAGAAAGCTGATTGGTCGTGAAGAATTCCTTGAGGCGTGCCTGAAGCGGACGAGGAGAAACAAAATTGATCGGCAGAATGGTATCCGTTTCAACGGTCGACATGCGGTCCTGAATGTTGCGCTTCATCTGTGTCATACCGACACGAAGTTTTGCTTGAAGCATCTCTCCGACGAACCGTACGCGGCGGCTACCCAAATGGTCGATGTCGTCTTCCTCGGCACCCTTGGTGTGATTTAACTTCGCGACATACGCAACGGTCGTCGTGAGATCGTCAAAGGTGAGCACGCGCGTCTCAAGAGCGACGGGAGTCATCGCTTTTCCAAAACGGCGGTTGAAGCGAACGCGACCTACGGGAGAAAGGTCATAGCGCTCACGGGCAAACATCGCGTCGATCAGTTCGCGCGCGTTTGTTATTGAGGTGACATCACCATCGCGGAGGCGGCGATAGACTTCGATGTACGAATCCTCAAGGGTCTTTGCGGGATCCTTTGCAAGCGTCTTTTCAATATAGCGCTTCGCGTCGGGATCGCCTTCGAAGGCTTTCAGTATCTCCGCATCACCGCACTGTCCGAAGACACGCAGGAGGCTGGTTGCGGGGAACTTACGTTTGCGGTCGATCTTGACCCAGATGACCTCATCGGAGTCCGTCTCGATCTCGATCCATGCGCCGCGCGCGGGAATGACCTTCGCTCCGAAGAAGCGACCGGCTTTGAGTTCCTGTGCGGTAAAAAATATTCCGAATGAACGTGCGAGCTGTGGCACAACGACGCGCTCAACACCGTTCACGACGAATGTTCCGCGATCGGTTGCGATCGGGAAATCCGCCATGAAGACCTCTTGCTCCTTTACGGTACCAAGCGTCTTGTTCGTGAGGCGAACACGCGCGCGAAGCGGGGTCTCATACGAGACCTTGTTCTCACGAGCGAAGTGTTCGTCGAAACGAGCGGGTGAAAGTTCGAATCCGATGAACTCGAGATCGAACTTCTTCTTTGAATAATCGCTGATCGGTGAGAATTCCTTGAAGAGCTCCTTCAGTCCTTCCTCAACCAACCAATCATAGGAACGCTTCTGCATCTCCACGAGATTTGGCATCTCTGCAAGCGATTCCTTATAGCGCCCAAAAAACTTCTTATTGATCGCCTCCATAATCGAATAAGTAAACTATTAAATATAGGACATACGTAAATGGCGAACTTCTCACGCCGAGAATTTGACCAATTTTTCTTTGCGGTACTCCGCTTAGAAAAATGGAAATACTCTTTGTGGTGCATCCATTTCCGAAAGTCCTAACGCGTGAACTAAAATACGGAAAGTACAATTAATCGGAATACCCTCTTTTTTCCGTCGTTCGCTCGGAAATGTGAATGCGGACATTCTCATTTCGCTCGCTACACTAGGAAATAGACGCAAAAACACGGACTCGTTTACAGAGTTAGTGTCTTATATTCCTCGAACTTATAAATAAATGCGCAGCATGCGCTATAGAGTGGCTGTACTAAGGGTTATCCGCCAATAACTCAATCAGGCCGTTAGTGAAAGTAGTATAGATTAAGGCTTAATCTGCGTCAAGAGCTATACCTTGCGGTGGGGACAAGCAAGGGGAAAAGGTGTGGACAACGGCATTCTTCAATCGAGAAAAACGGCATCAATTTTTTCCTGCAAAAAATTGTGCCTCCGCTCGGCGGGGCAGGCTTCGCAAGGCGAAGACCAAGCCCTGCCCCAGTAGCCTCCGCGAGTTTTCTCGATTGAAGAATGCCTCGTCCGAGGGAGAGAAAAAGAGATATCCGTGGAATCTCAGAAATAGTCTTTCTTATTACCCCACTGAAAGCAGGGAGAAAAAGTTCGAAACGTCTTTAATGAGCGTTGCCCTCCGAATCGAATCCCTACTCCGTCTCAAGCTCGCGAATATCTCCGAACTTTTTCATGCCATTACCTGAAACGAAGATCCCATCGCCATTCTTGCAAAGATAGATAGTGTTCTTTGTGAGATATCCTACCGGGAACTCTTTGCCGTCTGCCTCATAGTGCGGAAAAAATTCAAACGGAACGAAAGCAAAACCGGACGAATCTTGAAGAGCAGCAAGATTCTCACTGGCCGCAAGCTCCACGGATGGAGTCATGATAAGTGCACCAGCACTGACGCCGATAAGCAGACCGTCTTTATCCAGAATATGTTCAAGTATGTTTTGTAAATTTCTTTTTTTGGCGGCAGCTAAAAAAGTATAGGTGTTCCCTCCTGCGAGATACACAACTCCATATGTACCCAGACCGTTCAGCAACTCATCCGAGAAATCATCTGAGAGATCAAAATAGTCAACCTCAATTTCGTCGCTGATGACCTTAAAATCTTTTATGTTTGCAAGATAATATGGCTTTTCTCCGCTTTGAGGCTCTGATGAAACATACGCAACCCTATTCCCTCTTTTGGAAATTTCATCCTGAAGAGCTTTTTTTATCTCTGCGTTGAGACCATCGATCATGCTTAATAAAAACATATTCATACAAATAGTATATCAGTATATTTTTATTATATTTTTTCACGAATGACCTACTTCCCTATTTATCGTTTGCCAATCAAAAGAAGTGAGGGATTATTTCCTCGAAGCGAGGTTCGGAATTACCTCAAAGATCACGGTATGTTTTTTCGTTGCGCAAGCGAACGGAGTCAACAATTGCCTCTTTTCCTTCGAAATGAAAGATTGCGCGAAATTTTCCTTTTCGAACACGAAAATAGTCACTATCTGCCAGTTTTAAAATATCCATATTTTTTCGCAGAAGTGGAACCTGTAAATCGTCGGTAAGTTTATTCAGAATAGCGCGATCATCCTTCGATATCTTTCGCAAAAGTTTTTCTGTCGAATCCATATCTTACTTCTTGTCGATCTTTCTCAAAATCCTTGAAATTTCCTTTGCCGGAATTCCCTTTCCTTTGTTATCGCGCACGGCGTCGAAGATTGTGACCCACTGCTCGTCTTCATCATCGAGCGTGCGGAGTGGGGAGATCTCAAGCATGTCGCCTTTTGCGCGTACGACGATTGTACTGGTGCCCATCTTGCGACGCCACGCAATAGGAAGCGTGATTTGCCCCTTACTTGTGATTCGTTGAATTTTTTCTGTTGTTGCCATATTTCTTGTTTATGATCGACTTCGTGGAAATTCTATTTCCAAGAAATCGAGTGGTGTTTTGAGTCTGCGGCGCGAACGCCTTAGTAAAAAAGAAAACCTGGTGCCTCACGTACCCGTGGACGCTTTCCTTACTTTATTACTTTCTTACTTTTTAGTCAAATTCCCTGTTTATTGTTCACCAAGAATGGATCTCCGAGAGGAGAGAAAATTTGCAGTGGCTTGAAATTATTTGCGCTCAAGGGTCGGGATCATGTTGAATATCATTTCCGATGTGAACATGCCCTTCGGGATATTTGTGAGATCAATCTGCAACGCGTGACCGCCATCGTCATAATAGAGATAATAATTCATGATGTCGGGATAATTTATGACGGGATAACTAATCAGATAACATTGCCGTTCGCCGCAGACTCGCTCCTCCCTCGTGACCGCGTCATAGATGAATTTTTTTGGAATAGCAACGACCTCTTCATAGGTCTTGCTCAAATCCTCATGGAAAAGAATCGTCATGAATTGATCGACCGAGGGAGCGCGGTACGTCACCACATAGGAGGTCTTCGAATAGATCGGCTCTCCAAACATAATAAATTTGGGCGGGACTGAAGCTTTTGTCGGATAGAGCAAGGTGGCCTCTGGAGCTGTTTGCTCTTTCGGTTGGTTCGCATTTTTTTGTACTTCCCACCAGAGGTATGAGCCGACTCCCACGCAAACCACAACCATAAAAGCAAAAATGACTTTTCTCCGCTCAATAAATTTCATGATCGTGTAATTATACTACGTTTGATATTCAATGAAAAAACATATTACCCGTACAGGTTGACTTATGGGTTCGTTAATGAGAAATTGCCTTCAGACTATAAGTACAAACAAAAGGATCGAGACATGACGCAGCTCACGAAAGGTATGTACGGCAGAGAATTCGGCCAAGAAAGTACGCTGTTCGGCCTTCATTTCGGACAAATGTGCGTCCGAGGAAAAATGACCCACAATAGCGGCTGGTACAACAAGGCCGGCGAAAAACTGGGTTGGGGTGATCTCTCGGTTGAAAACATGGTGTGCATCGCGGCAGAACTCGAAGCCGATGAACTGTTCATCGTGCTTTCCGAGGGTAAGTCATACTGGGATCATCAAACAAACGGATTGCCCGAATCGGCTCCGGGAATTGCTTACGTTGCGAAACATGCGATGTACGTCATAGCCCGCGGGCAAAAGATCAAAGTCAATTCTTATGGCGAGAATGGTCCAAAGATACAACAGATCGAGGGTCACGATTTCAGCATCCTCACACCCCGCGAAGTCAGCCGACTGATCAGGCGAGTGCGAAAAATTTTACGATAACGAACTCGTCCTGGCACAGATGCTCCGGGACTTTTTTTATATCAAATATTGATCGTCAAACAAAAAATCGCGCCGTGAAGCGCGATAATGAACAAATACTACTGTCGAGGAGGCAGGAGGGAGGCACGCCGAACATGAAACGAGCAAGACAGCATCGAACATATTCCCGCGATGATGCACAGCCAGCTTAGAGCCGGGAGATATGCCTTCACGAGATAGAGGAGCACCTTCCATCCGGTGATACCTTCCTCGAGATGGACGTTTCTCCATACAAAGCTCTGAATGACCATTCCGGACGGCATAGTGCGCAGACGAAACGCGATGCGCCACAGCGTGAAGGGGGTCATGAGCGCCGATGGAAGTATCCACCAGAAAAACGTGGGGGGATGCTTCAGCAGATTTCCCCCATTCACGGCATACACATACATGGCAGCGGCAAGGAAGCACCCCAAGAGGCCGACAATAACACTACTGATGATCTCAAGTATCTCATGGGGGACATCGGAGTTCCACTCAGCATAAATATCACGGCGCGGCTGGTATTGAAAAAGCTCTCTGATGTGCATATCACACCTCAATAAAAAAGAATGGCTACAGAAAATCTACGGAAAAAATGTCAGTCCGTCAAGAACGCACTTCTCACCATGCGCTGTTCACGGATGATGCCGCCACTCGGCATGCGAAACTCTTCCTCGGTGAACGTCTCCCCTGTCGCAACAAAGCCGAGTCCTTCATAGAACTTGATCGCAGGAAAATTATAAACGGCGGTATCGATCTGCGTATCCTTGTTTTTGTCGAACCATGCAAGCGCTTCGGCGAACAACATTTTCCCCACCCCCTGACCCTGATACTCCGGCAAGATATAAATGGTATGCATCTCATTTCGTTCTTCTCCCCTTTTCAGCTTACTTGTTCCAACGATGACTCCGTCTAACAGCGCAACGAGCACACGCTCATTGGGAGCAAGATGGCTGATCGCATACTCACCCCGACTGATACTACTTGGAGTGAACGAATTCTTGTAGCGATCCTCAATATCGCTCATCAATATGCCATGCGCCTCATTGGGATACGTCGCAAGCCATGTGCGGTAATACACTTCTCGGATCGCCCTCACGTCATTCGGTTCCGCATTACGGATGATGATCTCCATGTATTTCATTATATCAAATATTAAAAAACTCGCGTCGTGATGACGCGAGTAATTAATTTCTAATCCCTAAGGAATTGTCGGCGCACCATTCACGATGGCAACACCCTTTGAGGTGCCAATGCGGGTTGCGCCCGCGTCGATCATTGCCTTCGCGTCCACATATGTACTGATGCCGCCTGATGCTTTCACGCCCATGACGGGTCCAACTGTGTGGCGCATGAGCTCAACATCTTTTACTGTCGCTCCGTGAGAGGAAAAACCCGTTGACGTTTTGACAAAGTCAGCACCGGCCCTCTTTGCGATCTGACATGCAAGGATCTTCTCATCATCAGAGAGAAGACAGGTCTCGATGATGACCTTGAGGATCGATCCCTCGTATGAGTGAACCAGTGCCGCAAGCAGTCGAATCTCGCTTTCAACATACGCGATGTTTCCGGCACACAACCGTCCCACATGAATGACCACATCGATCTCCGTCGCCCCATCCTCGAGTGCGACATTCGCCTCAAAAAATTTTGCAGGAGTCGATGTTGCTCCGAGCGGAAAACCGATGACCGTGCATACCTTCACGCCACTCCCACAAAGCAAAGTCACTGCAGGTGCGACATAGGAGGGATTAATGCACACACTCGCAAAATGATACTGCCTTGCTTCTTCGCACAACTTAGTGATCTGATCAGGTGTTGCATCGGGTTTAAGCAGCGTATGGTCGATGTATGATGCGATATTTTTCATTTTCAGTCTCCCTCAAGTTCTTCTATTATCGAGTTTACGCATTTTAAATGAAATCGCAAGGCCGGCAAAACAGACTCTCGCAAGTATGTTTATTTTTCTTTCTCAAGCGACAAGCACACCGAATTCATACAAAACCGCTTACCCGTTGCACTTGGTCCATCATCAAAAACGTGGCCTAAATGGGAATTGCATTTTGCACAAAGCACTTCCGTGCGCTCCCTAAGCGAATCACGAAGATTCGTCGGGCGATCGTCCGCTGCGGACGATTTAGCCGCTCCATATGTATCATCATGCACAAATTTCACTGCCCCAGGCAATGCCTCATCGAAAGATGGCCAGCCGGTGTGAGAGTCAAATTTTGCAGCGGACGAGAACAACGGATTGCCGCACGCCGCACAGCGAAACGTGCCATCCGCATGCTCATGAAGATACACACCGCTTCCGGGCGCCTCGGTCCCCTTCTCGCGAAGAACGCGATACTGCTCGGGCGTAAGTTTTTCCCTCCATTCTTCTTCTGTACTTGGTATTCTACTTTCGTCCATATTATTTTTGCTTACTCTTATCGCTTAATAACGCTGCAAATTCTTTCCTCACTTTTTCGAGTTTTGGGTCGATGACCATCGCACAATACCCCTTATTCGGATTGCTCGCGTAATAGTCATGGTGGTAATTCTCCGCTGAATAAAATTTCTCAAATGGCACCACCAGCGTCACGATCGGCACACCGGACTGTGTAGGCAGGCCATCCTTGCTTTCATTATTGAGTTCGGCAATGAACGACTCGGCTTCTTTTTGTTGCTCGTCACTCGTCGAGAGAATAATCGAGCGGTACTGTGTCCCCACGTCAGCCCCCTGCTTATTCATCGTTGTTGGATCATGCGAGGCAAAAAATACCGTCATGAGATCATGATACGAAACCAAGCTCGGATCGTATTCGATACGAATAACTTCGGCGTGTCCAGTTTCGCCGCTTGACACTTCCTCATATGTCGGCACTCGCCCCCCACCTGTCGAAGGACCTCCCGCATATCCCGGCTCCACACTGATCACACCTTTCAGCATCCGAAACACCGCCTCAGTACACCAAAAACACCCTCCACCGAATACTGCGATCTCATGTTTCTCCGTCATGCACTCAGTATACTTCCCATACCATTAACTCGACAATTTTCACAAGCAATAGAACACTATCACCAAAACAATACGTCGGAAAAAAGAGATAACACATAGATGCCGATGAGGATGAAGCCGATCATCTGCATATTCGACCGAGTAGTACGTGAGGCAACAAGCGTTGCGATCACCGCGATCACCACCGGCACCAGAATGATGAGCGGAGAAACAGGGATGGGCTGGATCAACGCGACGATTCCCAAGATACCAAGAGAATTGAATACATTACTTCCCAATAAGTTGCCGATCGCAACATCATTCTGCTTCGTGCGTATGGCGATGATGGAGGTGACGAGTTCGGGCATGCTCGTTCCAAGTGCAACAACAATCGAACTGAAAATAAACAGGTTCATCTCGAATATTTTTGCGAGAACATTCGCACTCTCTGTGAACGTGTATCCTGCAACAACAAGCATCGCGAGCCCGATCCCAAAGTACATCAGTGTCCCCGTCTTTTGCTCGACATCATCAGGAGTCACATTGTCCTCCTTGATGAGCCATCGCAGCCATAGCGCAAAGATCGCAAAGAGAATAAGTCCGTCTACCTTTGACAACATCCCGTCGAGAGAAAGGAGTAGCGCAAGAATAGGAGCAGCACATGCAATGAGCACATCTTTTTTGCGAATAGTATGAGCCACAATCGGCTTCGGAGAAAGCAGCAGGAAGACCCCCATGATAAGAGCAATGTTCACAACGTTACTTCCAAGCACGTCTCCCAGTGATACTTCGGGAATTTTCCGAATCGCAGAACTCACTCCGACAAAAAGCTCGGGGGAAGATGTCGATATCGACGCGACCAAAAGCCCAGCAGTCAGTCCTGAAATACGCAGCATTTTACGCATCCCTCCCACGCCTTGTATGAAAAGATGTCCTCCCGCCCAAGCGACGAAGATCGAGACGAGCAATAGTCCGATAGCATATATCATTGACATACATCTAGTGTGCCACAAAAAATATGTTGCTCCAAGCGGATGTGGACCAGTTCTGCCGGTCAATTTCCCCGTGACTTTCATAAAATAAAAAACCACCCCAAAGCAGGGTGGTCATACGCGAATAATGCGACGGAAACGGAATCGATTCATCTCGATAGTATCCTTATCGGACAATCGCCATGGTCCGCGCTCAAGGAGATACGTTTTGCGAACACGATCGCCGGTCGCTCCTTTCAACCCCGTGATGCATGCCCGAGTGAGCTCGATATCCTTCGGGAGCTCCTCCCTTCGCTTCAGCTGATAGGCGAGCGAGCGCGCCAGATCTCTATTCTCGGCTGTAGTGCTCGCGTTGATGCGGAATGCTTCAGCAATACTCTCCTCATTGCGCTTCGTGCTCTCAAAGAGAAACTTCAATGACGTCTCGTACTGAGGCAGATATTTCGCAACAACGGAATCACCATCGACGAGATAAAGCGTAAGCGTCGGGAAGAACTTCTCCATCAGCATGATCGCGTACTCTACGTACGGCATCGGAAGTTTGTAAAGGAAGCGGTTCCCTTTTTCTGTCTTCATCTGCACCTGCGTGAGCAGAAGCCTTCTTCCCTGTGCAATAGAAAATCCGATCGTCATCACATGCAGACCGCGATAGTGGACCATGAAGCCGAACACGCCGTCGAGAAATATCCTTCTGTCATGTTCAGATGATCCGCATTCGTTGTACCCCGTCGTATAGGTCAGCGTCACCTCAAACTCCGGTAAACCGAATGAGAAATTTCTGATCCCATTGTGTGTATCGACAATGGTATTCCACTCGTCCTCGCGACATCCACAACCCCAACGCCATAATGAACTCGCAATCTTCCTTACGAGTGAATACTCCGGGTCATTCTGGAAAAGCTCGTATTGCGGTCGAGTAAGCTGGAAGATGCTCGACCCATAGATCTTGCAGAGCTCTTCGAACGTGCAGCGCTCATAGAACTCCTGCGGCAGTCGACTGCAATGCTTGAACGGGTCAAACACATCATACTGTCGCGCGACTACTTCCATCTCCGCATGAAATGGAGCAAGTCGAGCAAGATAGTCATCGATCGTACGGCTCGGCAGGACGCCTTCCGGAACATGGTGAATCCTCTCCTTGTAAGTACAGAGCGGAACGCCTATTAATGCCAACATATTTCTCTCCTTTTATTGCGAAGAACTGATGCTATGCAAAGTACGTCGAATAACAATGTTTGTCAATACTATTGGGCGTTGTCGCTCGAAGACGCTATCTGGCGTTGTCGCAAGCGGACGCTATTTGGCGTTGTCGCTCGCGGACTCACTTTTTCTGGTGCTTCGCACGGTTATGGTTCGGGCAAGTTGATCTAACTTCCACTTTTCAATCTCTTTGTGATTCCCGCCGAGGAGAACTTTGGGGACCTTATGTTTTCTTTTTTTCCATTCCAATATCTCGGGGCGGGTGTAGACATCGGGGCTTGCGACGCGCTCTTCTTCAACCGATTCAAACGAGCCGAGGACTCCAGGGATCTGACGCGCAACCGCATCAATCACGATCATTGAGGGTATCTCCCCTCCAGTGAGAACGAACGGCCCGACGGAGATCTTTTCCGCTTTCAATATCTTCGGCGCACGGGCATCGATACCCTCGTAGCGTCCGGAAAGGAAAATGATATCGTCGTACTTCTTTGCCCAATCGCGCGCCATGACATTCGTGAATTGCTTGCCGTCTGTTGCAAAAAAAACCACTTTCACGCGCCTCGTCTTCTTGCCGCGTGCCTTTGCGGCGGCTTTCAAATACGGCTCCGCCTCAAGCACCATACCGGGTCCCCCTCCGTAGGGACGCTTGTCGACCCGCGCGTGCTTATCCTTCGTGAATGCGCGCGGATTATAGTATTTGATGCTCAATTTTTTGTCCTCCTGCGCACGACCAATGATGGAATCGTCGAGATAGGCGCGCATCGTGTCGGGAAATAAACTTATGATATGAAATCTCATAAGGGACAGTATGGCTCATATTTTCTAAAAAGAAAACGCCCCGATAACGGGACGTCTGTTTTATGCTGTCACAAAAGCTTGCTGCGGATGCTTTTTCTTATAGAGAAAATAGAATTTTTTGAGCTCCGGTGCATGTCGGTTCCGATAGACATCAATCACAAAGTTCTCAAAATCCTTGCGTGTCCCTTTCAGCAATTGCGTGACAACACTGTTTCCTCCAAGAATTTGTATCGTTTCGTCTATACGTTCGAATATTTCCTTCGCTTTATCGCGGAGCACCGCATCTTCGGCACCACCAACATACAGATCATTCTTAAACTCATCGATGAGACGCTCAATCTCTCCAGCCTCCTTGAGAACATTCATAAAATTCCTCCATCGGAACGACTGGCCCAATCCTATCAATAATCGTGTGCGTGTAAAGAGCACCGGAGATGAACGCTGAAAAAACAAAAACGCCCAAAGGTTGGGCGTTCTATTTCGCGCTACACAACGAGAAAGCGCTTGATCGTCACTTCTTTTTGCCCGGAGCGGTCCTTCTCGCTACGAACGCGTCGTAGGCGTCGAGCGCGTGCTCATGACGGGCATCACGGATCTGCTTGATAATCTTCTCAAAAGCCTTTTGCTCCACGGTAATGATGCCGATCTTCCGCTGGTCATTTCGTGCGAGCGTAAAATCTTTCTCGATGCGTTCATAGATCTCAGTGCCACGACTGCACAACTGATCATCACTTGCCCCATCAAGATACATCTTCTTCATATCAATGATGAGTTCGGCAGTGGATGGTTCCATTGCTTCTTCCCTCCTATGGATGTACTAACCCTTATTGCATGCTACCAATTTAATTTTCAAAGTAAAGCTATCAAAAAAACCGCCTACGCGGTGGTTTTATTGCTGTTCAAATTCAATATCCAGGAAGTTGTCATCTTTATCGCAAGTGACCGTCGCGTCGATCGTGATACCGTCCTCTTCACCGAAGCCAAACTGTCTGATAACAAAAACCTGTTCACCGATGGTAGTGGGCCCCTTCCATGTGCGTATCCAATTCTCGGGATCGCACAATTTCGCATACACTTCGTCAGTGACCCCGTCCTTCCAGTCCCAGCCCACGTTCGGATCAGTCCACTCTGCCTTGATCTTCTCGGTGATCTCTCGCTTCAACTCTTCCGACTTCGCCATTTTTTTCTCCACGAGCTTCTTCGCACAGATTAGCTGAATCACTATGCGTCGTCAAACAAAAAACCACCCGCATGTGCGAGTGGTTTTTTTAAAAGTATGTCAAACGGAGACGCTCAGCGTCGAGGGAAGTTCGAGGCGACAAGGAAGTGATGTCCGCGCGGACGTACGCTGAGTACGTTCACCGGACTCACGACGCAGGCAACGAAGAAATTACCCGACAATGAGTGTCGCTATGCTTTCAAGTCGGCGATGACGTCATCAACGTCTTGATGCAATACTCCCCCCGCCATACTCACCCCCAAGCCCTCACCTCCTGCGCTTGGTGCGCGCTTTCCGCCCTCAGGCTCATTGATCTTCAGATTGACGCGTGCATTATTCTTCATTCCAACAACGCGAAGCAGTGTGCGGATCGCCTTTGCGGTATTCCCCATTCTGCCGATGACCTTCCCCATGTCCTCAGGGTCGATATCAAGAGTAAGAAGTACTCCCATGTCATCCGTACGTCGATCAACTACAACCTTCTCCGGTTTGTCGACGAGAGACTTTACGAGAAACTCAAGAAATTCTTTGTCGCTGTATGTTTCAGCCATAAGGTTAATCTAACTATCAATTAAAGAATCGCGAAAGTGGCGGACAAGCCCTTCTGCTTACACTCTACTATAGAGGAATCTTATTATTCGTCAATTCACAGGGTGATACAAAAGCCGCCCGAATTGGGCGGCTAAAACAACTAGGAGTTATCCGACACACTTGCTCGTATCATGTACGACCCTACGACGCGTCCATCCTTCGATACGTCTGAGAGGAGACAGACAATGAAGCCCGCACTAAGCGTCTCATCAATAAGACGGGTTTCATAATTGACTGATCCGAGACTAAGCACGGAGAGACCATGAAGCTCGTGTGTACCCAGTCCGCCATCAAGAAACGACGTGTCGATGATCTCTTCGAGACTCCACTCCCCGTGGTCATAGGTGATGACGAGAAAGCCGGTCGATGAATCAGCGTACACAGGCTCGATGATCACACTATGTCCATTCAAGAGCTGTGACTTAATGTGCTTTACGTGTGGAGTGAGCTCGCCAAAAGAAAATGGCGCCCACACTTCGGAAACAGGTTGTTTTTCAATGGTCATTTATCTACTCCTTATGACACTGTTCTCACTTCACGCTACAGGAGAAAAATAAAACGTCAAACAAAAAACGAGCACCGGTGCTCGTTTTTTTATATTGTTGTTTTGACCTATGCGACCGGAGTTTCTGCCGCTGGTGTCGCTTCTTCAGCCTTCACTTCGGCAACCGGTGCTGCCACCTCTGCTACGGGTGCCGGCTCTTCGGCTTTCACCTCGGCGACGGGAGCTGCTGCTACGGGAGCGACCTTCTTTGGTTCTACCTTAGGAGCCTCTTTCACGACGGGTGTCTTTGCATTAAGCGCATTGACCTTCTTTCCCGGGATGATTTTCGCATCAACCAAGAGGTTGTGCACGGTATCGGATGGCTGTGCACCCTGACCGATCCAATACTTCACTCGCTCTGCATCGATTTGCGGAGTGCCCTTGCGTGCATCGTAAGATCCGACAAACTCCGCCACACCCCTCGTCTTTTTTGGAGAACGGCGATGATCCTGCACAATGATGCGGAATGATGGGTCGTTCTTGCGTCCAACGCGCTTAAGTCGTATTGCTAACATGGGAAAGATACTAGCAGACGCCCTCCGATTGGTCAATAAAATCAGATTAAATCTGGGGTTGACAGAAGATGTTTTATGGTTTTAACTGCGTCTTAGTTGTCATCTACATATAGGAGTACTTTCATGCGCATAGCTTTTGCAGTAAGCGTAAATGTGAGGGTGGACGCCAGAATAGCAAAAAGGACGTCCAATGTTCGTGTCTTTGATGCCCACAATCTTCCTCCTCCTTCAACGAGCATAGTGAAAGAAACATATTTGACGATAGTGTCGGCAAATATTTCGAGTGACAGTGAGGAGAAGGATCGACTCGCCTTTCATGCAGCAGGAGAAACTGCCTGCACGGAAGCGATCGCGTACTTCAAGGAGGGATACAGAGTGTGTGACGTCTTCGAACCCACGATACTCCACTTCCAGATCATTCCCTGACCCAGGGTCACGCTCAACGCAACGGCAGCCACATCGGCCGCCGTTCTTTATTTAGTGAGAATACGATATAATACAACCACAAATGACTCCCCCCGCAATACTCAGCACTATCAATATTCAGATCGCCGTCTCCCCGTTCTTTCTTTTTGTCGTGGGGGCACTCGTGATCGCAGGCTGGCTCGTCTTCACGGTGATCATTCGATATCACTGGAAGAATTACGGCACGGGCGGGATGCAACTCTTTGCAATGAATTTCCTCTATATCTCGGGCTCGGCGGCGCTCGCGGGACTCATGATCTTATCAGCAGTTCTTTACCTCATCTCCGCACAATGATCGAGATCGATAAAAGCGAGCATATCATTCGCGTCGTGCGCAGGCACTGGTTTGTCCTCTTGAGTGATATTTTTGTCCTCGCCTTTCTTTTTGCCGTGCCCGTAATCGGACTCTTTCTCTTCCACCTCGTCCCCATGGAAAACATCCTCATCTTCACCGGGAATCAGGCGTATGCGGTATCCTTCTTCCTGTTCGCGTGGCTCTTTATCGTCTGGATAATGGGATGGAACATGTGGACGGACTATTATCTCGATGTACTCATCATTACCGACAAGCGCATATTTGACATCAATCAAAAAGGCCTCTTTCGCCGTGAATCCTCATCATTCCGCATCGACAAGATCCAGAACGTATCCGTCAATCAGATCGGCATCATTCAGACCTTACTCGATTTTGGGACGATCCAGCTTGAAACCGCAGGTGAGCGTGAGGATTTCACGGCGGGATTCATTGCACATCCTTATGAGATAAAAAGATTCATCAACGAGAGCCAGGACCGTGAAGTCGAACGCTCGCAGTTAGTGCACCTTGTTCCGGACGAGAAGGATGCAGTTACCCGTAGCGGATCGCATGCGGAGAAACTTACCGGCCAAGACGATGAAGGACGTTAATTACCACACCCTACTATGAACAATAAACACCGGCAGTCACCCGCACGACATTCCACCGACAAAAAGAAAACGCCTTCACACTCACAGAAACCCGTCCACGCGCAACGACGTCCAACCGAACACACAAAATTTCCGATGGGTCACGCAGTCGAGGGCACTATTCGCGTCACCGCAAAGGGAGTGGGCTATGTCGAAGTAGAAGGAATGAAGGAGGACATCGAGATCGAGGGAGAGAACTTAAATACTGCGCTCGACCGAGATCGCGTCAAGATAGTGCTCTATGGCAAATCCGCTAATGCCCGTCAGGGCGGTGAAGTGACCGAGATCCTCTTCCGCAATAAGACCAAATTCGTCGGCGTCATCGAGATGAACGGAGGAAGTTACTTTCTCCGACCGGACGATTTCAAGATGTATCGGGCCATCCTCATTCCGAAAGAGATGCTGCATGGGGCAGAGGTAGGGCAAAAAGTCTTCGTCGACATGAAGCATTGGAGCGATCCAAAACTCGACCCGACCGGTGAGGTAAAGAAAATACTGGGAAAACCCGACGAGCACAATGTCGAAATGGAAGCGATCGTGCTTGAGCGCGGTTTTGATATGACGTTTGATCCCGACGTGACTCTCGCCGCAGAACAGATCCCGCTTTCAATCCCCGAGGAAGAGATCGCGCGCCGCAGCACATCCCCTATCGGCCGTGATTTCCGAGATACACTCACCTTCACCATCGACCCGAAGGACGCAAAAGATTTCGACGATGCACTATCCTGGAAAGCGCTCGATGACGGGAATATCGAAGTAGGTGTGCACATCGCCGACGTTGCACACTACATCACCCCACACTCACGTATCGACGAGGAAGCGGTCGAGCGCGGCACCTCGATCTACCTCGTCGATCGAACCATCCCGATGCTCCCAGAGAGACTTTCCAACGGCATTTGCTCACTCGTCCCCGATGAAGACCGGCTCACATTTTCGGCGGTATTCACGATGAACAAAAAGGGAGAAGTGCTCGATGAGTGGTTCGGAAAAACGATCATTCACTCACAACGAAGATTCTCATACGAAGAAGCGCAGGAAGTCATCGATCAGAAGCGCGGTGACTGTGTGGCTAAATCAACTCATCAGAATGAGTTGATCGCCCGACCCGTCAAAGACGGGTTTAGGGAGGCGCTCCTTTCGCTCAACGACATGGCAAAGCGCATTCGTACAAAACGCATTGCTGACGGCGCGATCGCCTTTGAGAGCGAGGAGGTTCGCTTCGAGCTCGACGAGAACGGCAAGCCGCTCCGCGTAACAAAGAAAGTGATGCAGGACACGAACAAGCTTATCGAGGAATTCATGCTCCTCGCGAACAAGCAGGTTGCCTCACTCATTGCACAAAAAGACACGCGTGCGGAGACGGTGTTCGTCTATCGCGTGCACGATGCTCCAAATGAGGAACGCATGCAGGACCTGCGCGATTTTCTCCTGGGAATCGGCTATGACCTCAAACTCGACAAATTCGGACAAGTAACCTCAAAAAATATCAACAAAATGCTTGAAGAAGTACGAGGGCGCGCAGAAGAAGCAATGATCCAGATCGCGACCATTCGCTCAATGGCGAAAGCGGTGTATGCGACAAAAAACATCGGGCATTTTGGCCTTGGTTTCGAATTCTATACGCACTTCACCTCCCCCATACGCCGATATCCCGACCTTATGGTGCATCGTCTCCTAGAAGGCTATCTCTTGGGTCATACGGTACCCAAAAAAGCACTCGAGGAGCAGGAGCACCTTTCACGATACTGCTCGCAAATGGAGGTTGGGGCTGCGGAAGCAGAGCGGGCATCCATTCGCTATAAGCAATGTGAATATTTTGCTGACCGCATCGGCCTCGAACTTGCGGGCACGATCTCCGGAGTCACGGAATGGGGCCTCTATGTCGAGGACCCCGAAACAAAGACCGAGGGCATGGTGCATGTGCGCGATATACCGAATGATTTTTATTTTTTCGAAGAAAAAAATTACCGTCTCGTGGGAAAAAATCACAAGAAGACCTATCGGCTTGGCGACAAGGTTCGCGTCAAGATCGCCTCGGTCGATCTCAAGAAAAAACTGATAGGAATGAAACTCATTTAACAAAAAAACGCCCCTTACGGGCGTTTTTGTATATCAGGCAAAAAAGAATGCGCACAGTTTTCCGACTATGAATAAGCCAACATATATTACACCCATCGGTTTACCAAAGAGCTCAGCCCACAAGTCCGCGTAGTACATCCAGGGCTTGGGGAACAACCCATGTTGACCATTCGTGAGCCATGCCAACCGCTTCATCTCACGCCAAGAAAAATATCTCCGCGAGAGAATATCACACAGGCCGATGACCCCCACCTCGTAGATGACCCATAAGAGCGACGAATGATAGCCGAGAATAAAAGATAATACGCAGAAAAAAATGAGGTCAAAAAAGGCGGCGAAGAGCAGCAGCTCCTTATCACGCGAAGAGAAGAAAAAAGTGTCGTGAGCATCACAAACCCTTTCAATGACGAGCTAATGAGATGATACAGAATGTCCGCACAATTGTCGAATACAAAAGGCCCCGCATTGAGGCCTTTTGTATATGTTCCGAATTTATTTTGAAACCGGCGCGACGGGCGCGACGAAGCATGTCTGACATTTTGCACACCTACACCCAATAAGCATGAAGACGGCAGCGGCACCGACAAGAATATACACAATAGCCTCGAGTGCCGGCCAAGTCCCGAACAAGAGGTGCACCAAATTTAAATTGATGTTCATAAAATAACCGATCCCGACGATCCCCCAGTTGATTGCACCGACCGCCATCAAATAATATCCTATCCTTGATAGCGCACAGCTTGATTTACAGATGTTACACATGGCTTTTCATACTACTGAATAATATAGTAATTATACACCAGGAAAGTCGAATGGGTGCAACAAAAAGCGCACCCAATTGCACGACTTTTATTTTTGGATGCACCACGGAGAGTACTTCCATTTTTCTAAAGCAGAATACTGCTAAGAAAAATTGGTCGCTCGATGAATTTTTTGGTCGCAGTCCAAGGCGACGAGGAAGTGACATTGAGCGAAATAACAATTGGGGATGCAATGCGCGAAGGAAACGCGAAGCGAAATGAGGCGTACTTCGGAGTACGGTGAATGAGCCTCGTAAGTTTCCGACAATGCAGTGCGCCCAAATTGCTATTTCGCGACTGCGGCGGCGTCTTCAAAGGAGATAGAAAGTACCTTTGAGACCGCATCCGTCCCCATTGTGATCCCATACAGCACCCCCGCACGACTCATCGTTTCGCGATTATGTGTGATGACCATCAGCTGCGAGAGCTTTGCGAGATTTTCGATCATATCGCCGTATTTGTGGCTATTGGCCTCATCAAGTGCGGCGTCAGTCTCATCAAGCACCATGAATGGCGGTGGATTGACCTGAGAGATGGCGAAAAGGAGTGCAATGGACGTGAGTGCGCGCTCTCCACCCGAGAGCATCTGGAGCCCCTTGATCTTCTTGTGCGGAAGGGACACGGCGATATCGATACCCTCCTCATCCTCTTCTTCTCCTTCGGCAATCTCAGAATCGGCACCACCGGGGATATCACTGAGGTCGAGATCGGTATCGCGACGCTTCCGTTTTTCGATCTTCACAATGAAGAGTTCGGCAACACCCCCGCCGAACATCAATCGGAAGAAGTCCCCGAACTGATGATTGATCTTCTTCACACCGGACTTGAATTCCGTGTCGAGCTTCACATTCAGCTCTGCAATGAGCTGATAGAGAGACTGCTGAGTTTGCACGAGGTCTGCGATCTCCTTTTCAAGATAAACATCACGCTCAATAGTATCGGTGTACTCCTTCTCTGCATCTTCGCCCCCCTGAGCTCCAATATCTTCGAGCCTGATCTTCCCTCGCTCTAATTCGCGCCTGCGCGCCTCCTGCGCATCACGCGACTCGCCGCGTACTTCCTCTAGCGTGACGGGTATGTCCGAATACTCGAGGACGGAACGACCAAGGAGCACCCCGGCCTCATTCAATTCTTCTGCAAGACGGCGGGATTCACGCGCAAGATTCTCTTCCTCGTTGCGCATGCGATCTAGCGTGCCCTGGAGCTCCCCGCGGCGCGACATCATCTCAAAAAGTGCGCGCTCAGTATCTCGCGAATGCTCTTTTTCTTGGTCGATCTCCGACTTCACCGCCTGATACTCTCCTTCCATTGCCCTTGATTCCTCCGCTACTCCTCGGAGCGCCTCATCAACTTTTGCCTTTTCCTCACGCAGGACATGTACCTCGAGATAATCCGCATCCGTCAATGTCTTTTGTCCAGCCTCGGCTTTATGATGGGCAATGAATCCTCGGACTGTATCCCTGATGCGATTCAACGCGCCCTTGATGTAATTGATGTCATCGGAGCCCTGCGCATTCGACAGCTCCTGTGCGATAGTACTCTCAAGCTCCTCAACTTCCCCTAATCGAATAGGAACATCTTCCTGGTGTGCGAACGACTCCTGCTTTTTGCGCAGCTGTTTCTCCTCATATTCGATCATGCCTTCAACGCGGCCGAGCGTGCGTGAAAGCTCATCGTGACGCGCACGCGCACCACGGAGCCGAGATTCGACGTCGAGCAATCGCTGGCTTTTTTCATCCCCCGCGCTTTCTTTTGCAAGCTCTCCGCGCGCATGCTCGATCTTGATATTGAGATCGGCGAGCTCACCGGCCGGAACGTGTTTTCTGCCCGCGATGTCCCCTGTTTTATACTCACAATACATCTCTTCACGCTTCAGATACTCTCGATACAGACCGATCAACCGCTCACGCAATTCCCTTCCTTCGTTGATCTTTTCTACTTGTTTTTTCAAGAACCGAAGATGCGGAGCGATCTCGCGACGCAGTGTCTCTGCCTCTTTCATGTTCTCCTCCGTCTTCAAAAGCCGACGTTCACTCTCCGCACGTTTGTACTGGTAGATCTTGAGACCGAGCGCGTCCTCAAGCATTTCGCGGCGTTCTTTCGGATTGGCATTCAAGATACGGTCGGCTTCCCCTTGCGAGATCATATGATGCCCGGATGCTCCGATATGCACGGAGGCCAGCAGCTCAAAAACATCCTTGAGGCGCACCTGTGATCCGTTGATGAAATATTGATTCGTGCCGTCGCGATACACCTCGCGCGCGATAGAAACTTCATCAAAATCAAGCGGAAATTCACGCTTTGAATTGTCGAACACGATAGTAACATTCGCGCGATTCGCGCGACCCGTCGTTTGCGAGCCGTTAAAGATGAGGTCCTCACCGCGCTTTCCGCGCATCGATTTCATCGACTGTTCACCGAGTACAAATCGGATCCCCTCAGCGACATTCGATTTACCCGAGCCGTTCGGTCCGACGATCGAAGTGATCTGAGAATTGAATTCCAAAACCGCCCTTTTTCCAAAAGACTTAAAACCAAAGAGTTCCAATCTCTTTAATCGCATAACCGCTCCATTTTAGCATGACTATTGGAAAACCGCTTAGAAACTGGGGAAAAGAAAAAGGCCCAGGAATCCCTGGGTCGAACCTTGTATCTTGCCACTAGTAGTGCTCAATAATTCTTATATATCATTGTGAGGGTGAGGGCGAGGTAAACTGCACCAGCCGTTGCGGCAACGGCGGCGGCGAGGGCGGCGATAGTAGACGTTACTGTTGCAACGGTCAAGAACACAACGATAAACACCACTACAACCAGCAGACTCAAACATATCTTGGACATAGAGAGCTCCTTAAAAAGTACGGTTTAATTTGTCTTACATTATATCATAAAATCAAGAAGTACGCAATTACTGCGCTAGTACATACAACCGAATGCGCCTACGTAAAGAAAAAGACCGGAGGCATTACTGCTCCGGTCTATGGCTCTATTTTTCTCTTCACACAGAGATCATCGTCGTGTAGTGCGGTTTCCCTACCCCCACTTCGCCGTGTATGTTCTTTTCGTCGACGAACAGTACTTCGTTCCCACTGCTTCTCGCAACGAACTTGATGAGCCCTTGCGAACACTTCTCACCGAGAACAAGCGCCTCCGATTGAGCATGCAATGCATCCGACTGAGCGGACAGAAAATGCGGCCGCATGAGAAAGAGCTGGACCGCCTGATGCAGAGACAGATAGGTGCGCCCGTTCTTCTCCATCCAATCATCAGCCCTCGCGATCGAGTGATCCAACAGCCCTCGTCCCCCATTGATTCCAACGAGTACATACGGGGAATCAGGTGCTACTTTTCCGTGCGAGCGTACGTCCATGCGCAAGGTGTCGAATACGGAAAAAATGTTGCTGCCCAAAAATGTCGCCAAGAGACGACGGACAGGCACCATGCGTTCCGGAAGAACCAAAAGCAGTGTGTACTCCCCGTCACGGATAGGATGATTTGACGGATAATCAAAGAATTTCTTCACACTTTCCGCGAGGGGTCGCAATGATGTTCGGAACGAATCTTCGGTATACCCGGCAGCGTCATGCAACCCGAGCGCGATGTAACGTTCGACCTGCTCATCAAATCGCGTCGACACATATTCACGCGTTTCGTCACGATAACGCAACTCAACGGCGTCGGCGACAGCACGGACGAGCGACATCGCCATCTTTGGATTTGGCCTTCCTTCCCTGTCATGCGCAAACCCGAACTCAGCGATTTTTCCCATGATACTTAGCGCAAGGCGCGATTGGATATCATCGAAACTCTGGTCCCCTGATACTGCGCTCAACGCCGGTTTTTTGTCATCTGTCATTACGATGCTCCTTCTGAAAAGTGCCTACTTTCTGCTCCGCACACTACTATACATTGAGTGATACGTCAATGATGCTTTCATATAAGCTGACCGAGCCGAAAAGACCCTGTCCCGCCTACGCAGGCAGGCAATAGAGCAGTCGGCGATTATTTAATAGTCTCGTGCCAACCTTTTTTGTCGAGTGCAGACTGTGCGGCGATCTGCTCCGCATCCTGCTTCGATGCGCCCAGCCCCGATGCGACCAGATCGCTTCCGAGGTAAACACCGACTTCAAATCGCTTATCGTGATCAGGTCCCGTTTCTTTTAACACTTCGTAATTCGGGGTGATCCCCGTGCGCTCTTGTGCTTCCTCTTGAAAACGACTTTTTGCATCCTGCCAGAGACGTTTCCCGACGATCTCGTCAAGGCGATTAAAGAGACTGCGCGCGATGAAATCCTTTGCTCCGTCATATCCTTGATCGAGGAATATTGAACCAATGACCGCCTCAAATGTGTTCGCGAGAATATATGAACGTGCGCGCCCCATGTCTTTTGTCTCTCCGCGGGAAAGCAACAAATATTCATTCATATTCCAATCGGAGGCTGCCCTTGAGATCGAATCGGTGTTCACCAGAGCGGAACGATACGCCGTAAGACGCCCTTCCGGCTCCTCAGGGAATTGCGCAAACAGGTATTCGGTCATGACGAGCTCGAGCACGGCGTCCCCCAAGAATTCGAGGCGCTCATTGTGCTTCATGTTCGTTCCACGATGCTCGTTGAGATATGAGCGATGCGTAAAAGCCTCACGCAAAAGCGTAAGATCTTTAAATGTGACTCCGATCTCGGTCGCAAACTTTTCGTATTCAGCTAAATTGTTGTCCATGCGAGAACCTATCTCAAAAGCACTCATTCTGTGCCCAATAAGCAGGGCGGAGTGTTTTTGAGAGCGGTCCTATTCGCAATCTACCATATACTGACATTTAATCAAGGGTGTTCAAAATCATGCGGGGAAAGAAAGCGTCATTCCGAAGATAATTCGGGTTTGCATCCAATTATGTAAATATCATCGATAGGCATATATTACATAATTTATCTATTCGGGGTGCACCACAAGAGTACTTCATTTTTCTCAGGCGGAATACCGCTAAGAAAAATTGGTCGCTCGATGAATTTTTTGGTCGTGGCATGAAGCGAGCCCAAGAAATGCAGACGGGAAGTACTCGGAGTACGGTGAATGAGCCTCGCAAATTTTCGACAAAGCAGTGCGCCCAAACGATAAAATAGTACGAAGCGTTATTTCGGATGTAATTCGAGTGCAGCGAGGGTGTTGCAAATTACTAAGCACGAAGAAAGCATAATTCTGGATGCACCACAAGAGTACTTCAAAAATTCAGTACTCGCAGACTCGATGAATTTTTTTGGTCGCAGTCCGAGGCAAAGCGAAAAAACACAAACGAGACGTACTCGATTTGTAAAAATCGAAAAAGGCAGGAAGCGTTATTTCGGATGTAATTCAGGTGCGGTGAAAGTATGATGTTCGAGCGGGCGTACTTTGGGTACGTTCGCCGAACTCATACTTGAAACCAAGCCTGAAGTACGCCGAAATTACGCTTTCTGTTGCATGAGCGAGGTGATGGCTTTGGTGATGATGGGAAGTATATCGTCGTAAATATTGAGGTCCACAAGCTCCGCCGCCTTGAACCAACGTGCATCATCGAGCCCGCCTTTTCCCTCTTCAAGCTCGAGCGGCTGAAATGGCGCTTCACCCAAAAAGTATGAAACGTGTTTACGAATCTTGCCCTTCTCAGGGTGTGAAGCGATATACTCATTCTCACCAAGTTTCTCGACGATGACGATGTTCGCATTCATCTCTTCTTTGATCTCACGAATGGTTCCCTGCTCGGGATTCTCCCCGTCCTCAATATGCCCCTTTGAGAGCGTCCAGTGTCCAAAAATATCATGCACGAGCGCAAGGTAAAGATCGCCGTTCTGATCACGTCCGTATACCACTGCGCCTCCCAACTGCTCAAGCGGCAGCGTTGCTGGGTCGATCAGTTGATTCTTCTTGTCACGCGATTGCGTCGTCTCGTCTTTTCCCGGCTCACCGATCTCTTTGTAGACCGCGCCCAACACACCATTCACGAATTTACCGCTATTCTCTCCGCCAAATGTCTTCGCGAGCTCAATAGCTTCATTGATGGCCACCTTCGGCGGCACCTCATTGCGATCACCAAAAAGAAGCTCGTATAGTCCCATACGAAGCACGTTGCGATCAACGACAGAGATACGTTCAATAGGCCATGCGGGAGCGGCCTTTTCTATAATAAGATCGAGTTCGGGTTGTTTTGCCAATATGTTACGGAGGAGGTCCGCCATGAACGTGGCATCATTTAATCCCGGGGCAAACTCTTCGATGTTCCGCTCAAGCACAGCTTCAACGTCACCGATTTTGTGATCGTTGAAATCCCACTCAAAGAGGGACTGCAATACTATGCTTCTGGAAAGGTGCCTGTTCGCCATATAAGGTTCTTCATGAACAGTATAATCAAAATATTGCCACAGAGTCAAGAAAACCCCATTTATTGGGGTTTTCTGTTTAGGATTATTATTTTTTTTCTTTCTTCTCTTTTGTCTCTTTCTTCTCCTTTTTCTCCTTTGTTGGCTTAGTCACTTTTTTGACCGCCTTCTTGGCTACCGCTTTCTTCTCGGGCTTAGCCCCCTCTTCCTTCTTGGCTGCCTTCACGGTCTTCTTGAGGACATCGACAACTACGCGTCCGCGGTATTTGCCGCAGTTCGCACAGACACGATGCATCAAATGCTTCGCATTACAGTCTTTGCAGGTCTCAAAACGCGCTACCTTAAGTGCGTGGTGTGAACGGCGATTGCGGGTATGCCCGCTCGTATGTCTCATGTGTACTACCATAGTGTTGTAGAGTATACGCAAATAAAAATAATTGGCAAGGGGTCCCCGCACCGTATGTCTTTGAGCGGAATACCGCAACCGTGCCCCAAGCCGAGCACAACATTCCGGTCTACAAAAAGAAAGACCCCGCCTTGGCGGGGTCTTGTGCTCAACGCTTCGTCGCGTCAAAAACGGTGAAACCTTCTACTTTAAGTACTGTGTCAATGTATTTTCGAAGGTTCTCTACCGATAACACGTTGCTCACTTGGAGCGCGTACGGCTTTGCCGCAATTTCAGTCACGTCACATAGCGCAAACTGTATTTGCACCTTTTCACGTAAGTAGTCTTCCTCGGGACGTGTGAGCCCGAGCACGAGCACTCGATCGCGTTTGACCGAGAGCATGACCGCCCTATCTCCCAGATCTGCCATAAGTGTTTCTCCTTCTTGATGAACTTATTCTACCAATCTACGGTGCGCCCTCGTTTTGTCAAACAAAATTCTTTGTATATGAGCGGCGATGCTGATCGGAGAGTCCGTATTTTTTTATCGCAGTGACATGCTCTGTCGTGCCATAACCCACATTTGATGCGAAGCCATAACGGGGCTCTTTCTTTGCCAGTTTCCACATATATCTATCCCGCTTCACCTTTGCGACCACCGAGGCGATCGCAATGATCGTTTCCCTGGTGTCTCCGCGAATGATCGTTTCCTGGTCAATGAATTGAAGAGGTGCACGGAGTCCGCCATCGAGAAGTACTCGTGAATGTTTCGAGTCGGGATCGAGTTTCTGCAGCCCGCGAGCAAGGGCCGTTCGTATCGACGGATTGATCCCGTTTCGGTCGATCATTGCCGCTGAAACAAAAGACACTGCAAAGCGAATACCGCTCTGCGGCGCACAAATTTTCACATACCATTCTTCGCGCTGTTTTACGGACAGTTGCTTTGACTCCTTTATTTTTCGCCATTTTTTTATCGTTGCAGGCGTCGCCATCGCCACACCAACCGCAACGGGACCCGCCAAAGGGCCACGACCAACCTCGTCTATTCCTATAAAAAATTTCGTGGTCGATTTCTTCATGCGTTTCAGTATACAAAAAAAGTGCCCCATGGGGGCACTTGTGCACAAAATGTGCGAAATGTATTTCAGCTGAGGACTCTTTTCTTGCCAAAGTAGCCATAACGACTACCGACGATAAAGAATACTCCGGCTGCGGCAATCAACGCACTTGGAATACTTACAGCTTGCGCGACAAGGATCCATGCCAGGTGGCCAGTGACGAGGCCGCAACCAAGCATCGTGAAATCTCTACTCATGATCTTCTCCTTATTGCGCGCTAGTCACATTTGACGACACTTCATCGGCGACACCACCCGCATTGTGCGGAACTTCTTCCGCCACGGGAGCCACGATCGAAAGGCCCAATTTACCCTTCAGCATACCCAAGACTGCTTCACCCTGAGGAGTGTTGCTGAGTGCCTCAAGCATTCCGCCGAGTGCAAGTCCGCCTTTCGTAGAGAACAATTCCATGGCGCTTTTCACACCGGTGGGAACGTCGCCCGAGTTGGCGATGACTTTGATCTCTGCAGCCTTGAGCGCATCCGCCTGTGCCGTACCAACGACCTGGTTTGCTTCGACGGTACGAAGCGTCACGAGGTACTGCTGATAACCTGCATTGTTACCGATCTCTTTGGCAAGCGTGATCTGCGCGGTGACCGGAGCCATCAATATGGCTGTTTCTGCTGCAGCCTTTGCAGCACCGGCGATCTCTACACCCTCCGATTGGCGTCGCGTTGCCTCCAACTGACCTTCAGCAGCAAGTACCGTGGTCTGTTTTGTTTTCTCAGCTGCGACAACCGCAGCCTCGCGCTCGATATCAGCCAGACGCACTGTTTGGACCTTTGTCACGTCCATTGAGCGGTCCATGGTCACCTTCTCTTCGGACTTGACCTCCTGGTCCGCCTTCTGGCGTGCGATCCCCACGGCTTTGTCCTTGTCTGCGGTTCGCTCGCCGACCGCCTGTTGGGCTTCTTGACTACGAATGTCAACCGCCTGTTGGGCATTGATCTCAGCGGTTTCAGCCTTCTGCTTGTTTTCAGCAACGGCGACACGGCTTTCCATCGCGATGTGCGATGTCTTCTTCGCCATGATGTTGGTGATGACCTCGCTGTCGTGGCCGTCACGGATGTCCATGAGCTCCATAGACTTCACTGACTCGACACCCCACTCGGCAAGCTGATCAACGATCTCGGTAGTGAACATCATGCCAAACTTGGCACGCTCGACCATGATCGTATCGATGACATCCGACGCAAGCACCTTCCGAACCGCGCCCTGCACGATGAGGGTGAGCTGTGCCTTCAGGTCCTCGACAGTTGCAACACGTTGCGCCGCGAGCGAGGTTTTCGCAATGCGGAAGAACGCAGTAATGTCGACCTTGAACGGAACACGATCCTTGTCGTACGCTTCATAGTCCTTCAGCCCGAGGTTGAAGTTGCTGACCGGCAACATGATGCGCGTGACGCCCAAGACGGGCATCCAACTTGGCCAGCAGTAGTACACGTTTCCCCCTTCCTGTCCGGTACCGTACGATGTCGTCTTCTTGCGCGACTGCACGATGTGGACCATGTTCGTCTCGACGACCTTGCGGAAGACGAGTGGAACGAGAACGGTAATGACGAGAATAACGATAAGGCCAATGACCCCACCGAGCATGCGAATTATTTCCATTTGGTAACTTCCTTTTAAATCAGAGAACAGACGCAAAGACCGTTGCGTTATCGGGGACTACTCTCGTAGATTTTTCCGTGTGCAAAGTAACACTAATGCTAAAAAAAGTCAAGCAAGAGTGCGGCCAGTACACTGAGATTTCTTATCGGCGAATTACCACGTCCTAAAAGTGATGAATCGACGCCTATGAGGCATCGGCAGAAAAATTGCTTGGCTTGCGGAGCCTTGTGAGCGAAATTTTTTGAAGACAGTTCCACCCTCCGAAGGAGAACACGGAAGTGTCTCAACGGCATGGACCCGAGCGGTCACCTTCACAAAATTGAAGACGTGATGCCAAGAACATTGTCCACAGAAAATGACCGATGAAAACAGTGTATACTCGACGCATGAGTGAGAAAAAAGACATTGAATTCATCCACCTGCACACTCACACACACTTCTCTCTCCTGGACGGGCTTTCGAAGGTAGACAAGGTCGTCGCGCGCGCAAAGGAACTCGGTATGAGCGCTATTGCGATGACCGACCACGGCGCGATGTACGGCGCGATCGAATTCTACAAAGCCTGCAAAGCAGCCGGTATCAAACCGATCATCGGCGTCGAAGCATATATCGCAAACCGAACACGTCTCGATAAGGAATCCGGAATCGACAACAAGCGGTTTCACCTCACGCTTCTCGCAAAGAACGAGACTGGGTATCGCAATCTCGTGCGCCTCACAACCGCCGCACATATCGAAGGATATTACTACAAACCGCGTATGGATAAGGATATTTTGCGGATGTAT
>Ga0155243_104_pt1 | contig 132245 bp, 136 predicted proteins | sample RifCSPhighO2_02_FD_106211 | JGI IMG/M metagenome (GOLD analysis project Ga0155243, IMG submission 106211) | Candidatus Lloydbacteria bacterium RIFCSPHIGHO2_02_FULL_50_18 | reverse complement strand
CGTTGTCCCCCTCGGGAAGAGCGCACAGGGCTTCCCCGCCGAACAAGCCGATCGCGAGCGCAAACAACCACCACAAATATGTTCTGTACATCGACAGCCTTTCTGTTTTAAAACGTACACTTCCTCTATCGAGAGTAGCGAGTTAGAAGAAAAAACACAAGATGACAATGCCCTGATGAAGGAGTGGGATATATTAGGTGCGAGTGTCGCGCATGACATCCACGGAAAGAGCTTCCTCAAAGAAAAAACACCCTCACGTCGGAGGGTGTGTCTTTTGACTCTATATAGCGAATGATGATGGTCCTTGGAAGACCGCACCGGCTTCTTCGGACACCTTCATGAGCACGGCATTTAGCCGAGTCTGCTTGTCGTACAGCTGACTATCCAGAAATGGAAATGTGACGGCAGAAACGAAGATCTTTTTCTCACTTCGCCGAATGCTCGCCACCAACAACTCACCCCAATATATTGAAATGGAGGGTGCTCCTTCATTGCGGTCATATCTTGCGGTGATCTCCGGACTCACTTCTAATCTCAATCGTGTCTCGACCTTGATCGCTCCCGCCTTCGACAGCATAGCTTGCGTCATCGTTTCATTCCTCCCTGTTGTCTATGCAACAGACTAGCACCCGTGTTATTGTCGGTCAACATGAGTCCCAAAGAGTGGGGCAAGACGCGAATGGGAATCACTCAAGCGAACTCAGATAGATACTACATTAAAACCTGTTTAGTTGGGACAGCAGGGTCCGAAATAGTCGAATAAAACAACACAGAATTTACTTGACAAATTCATTTTTTTATTTATACTTAGACGTGGACGTAGATTTAAATGAAATCTTTCTGCGAGTATTACTCGTAGGAACAACCTAGGTGCTAATTCGCACCGCAACCACAAGGAGCGCTTAAATGAACAAGACAAAAGTTGAGGCAGTTCTCTCGGGCATCTTGGACATGCTGAACACCGAGGGTGGGGCCAGCAAGGAAGTTCTTGCTGCTTTTGTGAACGAACTGTATGAAGGAGTGGTTGGCAAGTATCGACCGGTGATTCATGCGATTCCCCTGGTCGCCACCAAGGCCGCAGGAGACATCACCCCCATCGCCGTTGCCGTCCTAAAATTAGTTAACACCGTCTCAGCAGACCAGACACTCCAGGAGGAGATGGCGGTAGGCAACAAACTGAAAGCCGAGCGGCGTTTCAAGACCCTCAATGCCTCTCAATCGGCGGGCTTCACCCGTGCGGAAGCAATGTCGTTATTGCTGGCAGATATTGCCGGCTTCAAGGAAACACGTAAACAGTTCACCTCATCAACAAAAAAAACATGTTCTTAACCGACAACAAGAAAGGGTAACCGTTGTCTGGCACATAACAACAAAGACGCGCGAGATGAAATAGTCTCCGCGTCTTTTTTTCTCTACTTCGTAACTAACTACTGTTTTTATCAGCCGCAGGAGTTTCTTGTGTTTGGGCGTACCGTGCAAAAAACGACATGCGGGTATAAAAAAACGCGGAGTAGATCCGCGTTCTGTGCTCACTCAGGGAAAGAAACCCCTGGCCTTGTAGGCATCTTCGAGGCGGGACAGCGCTTCAATGTAGCTCGCTGTGCGCCAGTCGGTCTTGTGCTTGGCAGCAGTGTCCTTCACGCGTCCGTACGCCGCGAGCAGCTTCTTCTTCAGCTTCGCGTCGACATCTTCGAGGTCCCACGATTCGCTGTGCTTGTTCTGCAGCCATTCGAAGTAGCTCACCACGACACCGCCGGAATTGCAGAGAATGTCCGGCAACAGTGCTATGCCCCTTTCGGTAAGAATCGCGTCGCCATCGGTATCGGTTGGACCATTCGCGCCCTCCGCGACAAGCTTGACCGAAAGGAGCGGTGCGGTCTTGGCAGTAATCTGACTTTCCATTGCAGCGGGAATGAAGATGTCCGCCTTGGTGGCGAGGAATTCCTCATGCGTGATCACCTTCGTGCCGGGGAACCCCTTGATGAATCCCTTGTTCCCGTCGGCGTAGGTACGAAGCGCCTCTGCATCGATCCCCTTCTTGCAGGCGATTGCACCCGAGGCATCTTCGACCGCGAGAAGTTTCGCTCCGGATCGTTTCATGATCCGTGCAGCCCACGAACCGACATTGCCGAATCCCTGCAGAAAGTACGTCGACTTCGCAAGATCGAGCTTGTTGTCCTTGGCCCACTCTTCGATAAGAAAGACGATACCCTGACCGGTCGCCTTCTCGCGCCCGGCGCTACCGCCGACAACGAGCGGTTTGCCCGTCACGACACCGAGGCAATTCTCGTGCCCCATTTCCTTGTACGTGTCGTAGATCCAGGCCATCATCTGCGCGGTTGTGTTCACATCCGGTGCGGGAATATCTCGTTCAGGCCCGATAAATGGGGCGAGGTCATGGGCGAAGCGGCGCGTAATGCGCTGGATTTCGTCCTGAGAATATTGCGCGGGGTCAATCTGAATGCCGCCCTTTGCTCCGCCGTACGGAATGTCGACGAGCGCCGACTTCCACGTCATCCATGTTGCAAGTGCGCGCACTTCATCCAGCTCCACCTTGGGGTGGTAACGCAGCCCGCCCTTGTATGGGCCGAGCGTGTTGTTGTGCTGGACGCGATAGCCGGTGAACACCTCGATCCTTCCATCCGCGAACTTCACGTGAAAATGGATCACGATCTCATTCTCGGTCGTCGCAAGACACTTGCGCACGTTGGCATCGAGCCCCATCAAGTCGGACGCTTTATTGAACTGCCGAAGCACGTTCTCGTGTAGTGAGGACATCATCCCTCCTTTATTATGTTGATGTTCTTCCACCATAGTCATACGCCCGATTACAACACCGGTCAAGAGGAGTCCGATGTGCGCAACCGCATGGCAAAAAATGTTAAAAAAACACTCTCACGTGGAAGAGTGTGGTTTCGACACTACATAACGAATGACGATGGTCCCTGGAAAACCGCACCAACTTCTTCGGCCATCTTCGCAAGCGCCGCATTCAACCGAGTCTGAATGTCGTGCGTTTGATTGTCCAAAACAGGGAATGAGATTGCCAAAAATAAGATCTTTTTCTCGCGTCGTATAATTTGTGCCATCAGACACTTCCCCCAATATACCGAAATGGTGGGCACTTTTTCGACACAGTTGTATTGAGCGATGACATCAGAATTCACTTCTGATTTCAATCTCTTCTCAACCTTAACCACTCCAGCCGTCGAAAGGATAACTTTGGTCACCATGGCTTTTCTCCCGATTGTCTAGATAGCAGACCAAAGCTCCTGGTCTTGTATGTCAACATTGAGCGTCCAGTTGAAGTTAAACTATGTATTCCTGAAATCTTTTAACCGCATGCGAGTCACTCCCACATTCTGTCGCCTGCTCCAGCGGCGACCAATTTTTCTTAACGGTACTCCGTCTTAGAAAAATGAAGTGCTCTTGTGGTGCAGGAATTTCGACCCATACTGGATCAGTACCCCGATTGGATTTTCTGCTCATTCAAAATGGCAGAAAATGCTCAATCGGGCTTCGAATCCTGCCTGCGAGACATTCAGATGTCTCACTGCCGTCGCCATACAAAAAGCCCCGCAGGGGGACTTTTTGCATGACTCCGCGCCGTAGAACCTATTTTAAAAAGAATCAGTTATATTTAAGTAACACCCTACGAACATGTGGCGAACATATTTCATTGAGCTTCAGCATTTCTTCATTGCCAACCTGCGAGCAAGTTATTTTGGCGTGTTTTTGCTCTCGGTATTTTTACTGACCGAAATTATTACTGTTCCATTGATAAGCCGATACGATTTCATTTTTCTCGCGGCGGTCGGTTTTCAGATATGTGCGCTCGTATTTCGGTTTGAAAATCGGAGAGAGTTTTTTGTTATCATTCTTTTTCATATATTGGCAACCGGTATGGAGTTATTCAAAACTCATCCCGCTATTGGATCATGGATCTATCCGGGCGTTGGGAGCGCAATTTTCGTGCTGGGTTCGGTACCGTTGTTCTCAGGGTTTCTTTATTCGAGCATAGGGAGTTATATTTCGCGTGCTTTCGTCTTTCTCAAACTCGAATACGAACATTTTCCGGCTTATTACCACACGTGGATCCTTGCAACTCTCATATATCTTAATTTCTTCACTCATCACTTTTTTTACGACATCCGCTATCTCTTGTTCATATATATATTTATTATCTTTTTCAAAACCAAAGTGCATTTTGAGGTTTATCGCAAAAAGCGCACTATGCCGTTCCTATTAACAGTGTTTTTGACAGCGCTATTTGTTTGGATAGCGGAAAATATCGGTACTCTTACCCACATTTGGCTCTACCCAAATCAGTTGGAGTACTGGCACCTTGTCTCACTTCATAAGATCGGTTCGTGGTTCCTTCTGCTTATTTTGAGCTTTGCTCTCGTCTCCATTATCTACCGTGATAAGTTACGGTGCAGTCCGTAAGAAAGACTCCGGCGGCAGGAATTTCTCCTGCGACGCAAAATATTGCCGTCGCAACATTTTGGTCTGCGCACCGCCTCGTAATATTTTCTGCTGAAAATTTATACTCCGGTGTTCGGTTCCAGCCAGCGAGCTCCGCTCGCTGCACGAAGCATCAACAAAAGAAAAACATCCTCAACGCGGTGTTTTTCTTTTGCTTTTATTCAAATAGGTCCGGTTCTTCAAGGAATTCTATCCGCTATACATTACTTACACTCCAAAGATATTGTATCGTATATTTTTTGATCTGTTTCAGTTGAGGCACAAACATTTCCTCCATAAAGATCTTCGAGAGGCAGTTTTGGTGCCCCCAACATTATACTAAAATCTAAATCAGTTTTACCCCAATACGTAGAAGCCTCAAAAGTAACACTCCATGCTGTAGTATTATTTTGCTTAAGATGACGAACACAAAATCCACTCGTACCCCAATATGACCAATCTGGGCAACTTTCCGCCCCATTCATATCCATCGTAGACCCAGTGCCAGGTTTGCCACCCTGAAGCGTTACATAACTGCACTCCGGTCCGGTAGCTGTTCCTGACAATGTGACCAAACAAGTGCGCGTGGTTCCACCGGAAGGATGAGTTTCTTTTATTAATTTAATACTTGAATTATCTATGGTAACAGACGGCATAACCTCCTCTTCAGAAATGGGTGACTCAGCAAAAGCGGAAATGAGATATGTCTCATAATCACCCTGAAAAGCATAATCGAGAACCTGCACTCCACTGAGTTCATAAATATCTGTCGCATGACCCCCTTGAGACAGAGGATCATTTAACCCGATAAATTTTGTGCCTTGAGGACTTGTCCAAACACCAACCACCGTAACCACGTGAGCACCCTTACGCAGATAGGAATCATTTTTAAAATATCCTCGATATTCCAGCCAACCCTCAACATCCTGTCCCCTTTTAAGCTCCCCCGCTATTTTAGCCATGATTTCGTCGTCTCTAATTTCTCCTATTTGATGCGCTTCCAACAAGAGTTTATGTCTCTTAATAAAAGTTTTTATTCCGGGAACAATGTCTTTATGCAAAACACCATACTTTGTCCATTTTAAGTCACTCTTAAGCTCAGCGATTAAATCTTTATCACCCCCCTTTGGCAATTTATCGAGAAACTTATATTTATCAGCTAACCATAAAAGTGAATTGGCGATGGACGTGGGGACACACTCGTTGTACCCCTGATCAATGTCAGGAACATCTGTCCTGTATTCATTAACGGCATCATATGCAAAAACCTTATTGGACAGAACAGAACCCAATGGTGACCCACCGGCCCGCTCACCTTCCGGATCCGGAGCATACAGTGATCCATAATCCATTGTATCTATTTTGGATAATAAAATTTCTTTATATATACCTCCGGAAACTTTTTCACCAGACCAGTCTTTTATCTCATTTTCACTTAAGACTACATACACCGGCAGGTCAGTTTTACTATCAAGTTTTGTGTCTTTTATAGAAATAGAGTAATTATTTTTTGACCCACCAACCACTTGGGCATACATATTCGTGACAAGCCATTCTTCCTGAATACCCCCATCAACCTCGTAAGACTTGATAACACCGTCTTTGTTTAAGTCCACCGCAATATTTATCACAGGATATTTTTCCTCACTTTCCAAATAAGTCACATTCACAAAACCACCGCTCGAAGGTACCCCATTGACGAGTAAGCGGGTCATCCTAACGCTATCTCCAATGAGATTATTGTTGGTAGAACTACCAAGAAAAAATAAAAAAACACCAATAACCACAACAATAATGAAAGCTATGGATATGTATTTTTTCATGTCATTAAAAAATTGAGAATAGTAACTATCAAATTATATCAAATATTCTGAAAGTTTGAATCCTCCACACACAACAATGACCACTATTTATAGTGGTCATTCTCTGGCTCCGGCGGCGACCAATTTTTCTTAATGGTACTCCGTCTTAGAAAAATGAAGTACTCTTGTGGTGCAGGAGTTTCTTCCATTACATGGACGGTACACCTTGGTGGTTTTGAAGACAAAACAACACCAAGCTTTTCGAATCCTTTCGGAAGCCATGCAGATGGCTTCCTCCGCCCGGAGCCAACAAAAGAAAAAGACCCCATACGGGTCTTTTCCACGAAATTTGTTGGCTCCGGCGGCAGGATTCGAACCTGCGACCAATGCGTTAACAGCGCACTGCTCTACCACTGAGCTACACCGGAATAAAAATATTCTAACTAAGAATACCTTGTACGTTTCACCGAGAAGCGTACCTGAAGAATATAACAAAAACCCCACAAAAAGCAAAGGGGTTCCCTGATGCGTGCACTTTATGCGAACGGGCGGTCATGGCCTTGTCTATGTGCACGATTTCTTGTTGAATAGAGTACATGAGCAATCCTGAACAATACACCGAAGCACACATCGAAAAGACTCCGGGGGCGGAGGTGGGACCGCGACAGATGGAGGCCATACCAAGCGCGATCGCTCCGGCGAGAACCAAAGCAGAAATTCAGGTCTTCGAAGAAATATCGAGCGATATTCCCAAGGAGAGCGATAAGACGCTCATCATGGATCAGTCGAAGGATATCAAAGAGCACATAGAGGACGTGCGGGGGTCAGCGCTCGAAGCGCAGTTTGACGAGTCACATCAGCTGCAATTGGGGAAGAAGGTCTTGGAGTACGCGGTGGTGAACCCCAAGAACGAGTCGGGTGAGAACGCCAATGCAGAATGGGCGGTCTTCATTGGCGGACTGGGCGCAGGAAAAGAAACATATAAAACCGAGATGATCGACCTCGCTCTCTCCGGCAAGCGCACGGTCTTTGTTGCCCCCAGCAAGGGCGTTCTGCCGGAAAGCGAGGATACTGACTACTTCAACGCATGGGCGGGTGCACTTCCCGACCCGATACGCAACAAGGCCGGAGCGGTAGCGAAACTTCTGGAACATCTCGGGGTCACCGATGCAAACATCATCGGACACTCGGAGGGGGGTGCGGTGGCGGCGGCACTCTCGGGAATGCGCCCGCAACTTGCCAAGCGGCTCTTGCTGGATAATCCGGCCGGAATGATCGGTGAAGACACGACGCGCGAACTGCTTCATCGCGTCGCGGATGAACGAAAGATGGAAGCACCATCCCTAGAGACAATGTGGAAATATGCAAAGGGACTCATTCAATTCCCCTTCTGGAAAGATATTCCGGCGATCGCTGATACCGACATCCGACCGATCCTGGAACACATAAAAAAGTCGAAGCAAAAAGGAGGCAAAGGACCCGAGATCATTCTCATCAATTCGAACAACGATCACATTTTTACAAAAGAAGACGTTGAAGCGGCCCTCGGAGAAGACCCGTTAACGCAATACGTCGATCGCTATGTCGTGCGCATCGACAAAAATGCCGGACACCAGAAGACCGGCCCACGTGAAGGCGGAGAGCTATTCCTTCAGGTGATGGATGACCGTAGTCTTATTCACCAGATCCTGACGGAAAAAGAATCCCTGCAAAAGAATATGCAGGGGGCATCCGCGAAACAGAGCTGAATTCGCACTACTGACGTTTTTCTTTGGTGGACAAGGGTTTCAGCTTCTTTTCGGTGCACTTCTCACAACGGCAGCCCTTCGGCTTGATGTATTCATTCCAGTACTCCTTGCCGTAGTCATAGGTGATCTCTTCGCCGAGCATGATGTTCCGCTTCGACTTTATCCATACATGATCCTTGTAGGTGTCGCTTTCGGCATTTGGTCGGCATGAATGGTTGATATAACGTGCGATATTAAAGCGGGGCGCTCCGTCAATGTCGACTTTCTTATTGATATTGAAAATATATAAACTGTTCTTGTCGTCGTCGGATTCATCGGTCATGATCTTGCCGACATATTCGATGATCTTTTTCCCCTTTGGGATCGGCTCCAATGCATAGAGACCCAAGCCCGTCTTTGAGCGGCCGACTTTCAGCTTATACTGTGCATTCGTTTCTTTGCGTAGTTCGATCATATGAAATAATGAGGATCGCGCATGCGCGTGATCGGTCTGGCCATGATACGCAAGGTGAAGTGGGATTGCAAGAGCATCATGATGCGGCGACGGTGCAGAAGATGCTTAGTATACGAATACTTGACATGCTAAGTATCACTTGCTAGACTCTCAAGAGTTCGTCGTTCTTTTTCGCTCATCGCTATCGGAGTCATTCGTTTTGAATTATCATTTTCTCGTATTCGCATTCCTTATGCTCACAGGTATTTTTGGGTCTCTCTTCGGTGCCACACCGGAAGACGGGTCCAAGAATGTCTCCCCGACGCAATCGTCCGCGATCGTCACGCTGGTTACGCAATCGGAACCCTCCTGCGACCGTGGAGACCGCCCGTATGCGCGCGGTATCGCCTCGTGGTATGGACCGGGCTTTCACGGAAAGCTGATGGCAAACGGAAAGCGTTACGATATGGAGCGTTACACCGTAGCGCACAAAACGCTCCCACTCGGTACGCATGTCTGTATCACCAACCGCGCAAATGGCCAAAGCGTCGAGGCTACCGTGACCGATCGCGGACCCTATACAGGCAAGCGGATTATTGACCTCTCAAAACGCGTCGCGGACGACCTCGGTATCACGCGCGCGGGGCTTGGCTCCGTTGATATATTCCTTTCTCCGCAAACCACCACACACAGCATCTCACGATGCTGTTTTTTATTCTGCGGAATGAAAAACACACACTTTTCAGTGTGTGTTGGCGACCGCAGCATTGATAGCGAGCAATGCGGTGATACGCTTTTGCAGCGAGGGATGAGTCGAGAGATCACTCAATGACTCGGCTTCACCCTTGATGGCTATCCCGAGTCCAACGATAAGCGGGACTACGTCGCGAAGGAGAAGCGCCGAGATCGCATCACATGCATATTCACGGCGATGATGGCCCGGATATGACGAGAAGACCCAGCAGACCCGAAACACCAGCATCCACAAATGCGGAGGAAGGATCGTCTCGCTTTGCTCCTTGCTCCATCCGAATATTTGCTTGTAGTGTTCGACGAGCAGCTTCCTTTTCAACAGCTTCACTTGCACGTGATAGACCAATCTGTCGATGAATGCCTCCTGAAATATCGTCACGAACGAGAAGAAGTCGAAACCGAGCGGAAGCACGGCATGACCGACCTCATGGCAAACGATACCGCTCAGGCTTCGATGATCGCATCTGCGCGCGAGTACCTTGTCGACGAGAATGACTGGAGTCGGTGCGCAGGTAAAATAACATGCCTGCAGCTCTTTCAGGTCTGCAATAAAGACCGGGATCATCTTTTTGATGCCGTACTTTTTTGAAAGACGTCGGACGACCCCTGACTGAAAGGCATGGGGTACAAGCGTTTTCACGATCTTTCTCGGCATTCGCTGTCTCAATATCCCGAAAAGCGAAGCAAGTACCGCAGCACACACTATGCAAAGAGTAAGCGCAACGGCGAACCGGATATCCCTCGTGAGCGCATAGCCGACGCCCATGAACGCAAGTAGTGACATGGAAACAGGTACCAACAACCAGATGAGATACAAGCGGACTGCCCGAGCGGACTGCCGCTCATAAGGGTCATGAGTTCTCCACCCCAACGCGAGGAGAAACATGCGTGCATACATGAAGGCCTCCTTTCAAAGAATGAGACTCAGTTCAGACTGTCATATCTCTGTGATACGTCAAGCGACGCCCCGACGATACGGCACCCGACATTCTTGATACAATAAACAGATGAAAAGCATCGTACGTCCGTTCGCTTTTTTTATACTGATCATACTGCTCCTCTTGGGGGCTTACCTCATGGTCCCTGATAAAAAGTTTATCGCCCTGCGCGGCGAAAATGATGCCGGTGTAGCGATACCTCCCTCTGAAAAATTCATCGAGGTCCCGCTCGCGAGCGACACGGAACAAAAAGAGTCTAACTCCAAAGAGCGTTATGCATATAATGTGCATTTTCCGAAGATCGCGCTCATGGACCACCCCGAACTGGCAAATGAGGTGAATGCGGTACTGTTTACGTTCGCCGATCAAGTGATCCGCGATTTTCGAACACACATCGTCGAAATGTATTCACCGGAAGTCCCAAGCAGCTTCTCAAGCGACCTCACGATGCGCTGGAGTCCGCAACTGCTTTCTCCGACCATCATTTCGATACGCTTTGACCGCTCGGAATACATCGCAGGCTCCGCACACCCGAATAGCCAGAGTACGATCATAAATTATGATATCGAGGAGCGCACGAAGCTTGCGACAAGCGACCTCTTTGCGTCATCGACGGAGGCATTCCCTTTTCTCTCATCCTTTACGCGCGATGAACTTACGCGACGGTTCGTCGACGTCCCCACGAGTGAATATGCCGACATGCTGCTGCCTGGGACCGCACCCACGAATGAGAATTTTGCGAATGTTGCCATCGTTAGCGATGGGCTTATCGTCATCTTTAACCCCTATCAGGTGGCGCCATATGCACGCGGGAGCCAAGAGGTACACATTCCGCTATCATCACTGGGGGATCGACTGAAACCGCGCATGGAGGAAGCAATGCGGCTGGCAAATATGAACTTCATCGAGGCCACCCCCGAACCCGAAGAAGCGCAGTAAATAGACATACATTTGACATTCTGACAAGGATGGTTTAGTATGCCTTCCAGACATATGCAGTCACTCGCTTAAGACCCGAAAGGGCCTTATTTTTGTGACCGCAACGCTCATTGCCAATTTACTTCAAAGGAGCACAGACATGAACATGTTCACCAAAATGTGCATCGTGATGATGACCCTTGCCCTCTTTCTCGTCGGGGAGACCCATGCGGAAGAGGCTGCGAGCACCGAAGTCGCGTACACGGTAAAACGTGGCGACAGACTCGCAACGATTGCTCGCCAATTCGGAACGAACGACTACCTTGCTATTGCAGCAATAAATAAGATCAGTAACCCTGACCTTATCTATCCCGGACAGATACTTGCTCTCCCCTTCGTCATGACGACCAAGGTGAAAACGGTAGCACCGATGACAAACACCTGTGCAGCAAACGGCACGCATGCCGAGGACGGAATCGCGTCGTGGTACGGAGCTCATTTTCACGGCAAAACAACCGCGAACAATGAGACCTACGACATGTACGCACACACCGTGGCACACTCATCGCTCCCGTTCGGAACGACCGTATGTATACGGAACTCGCAAAACGGAAGATCCGTCACTGCACGTGTGAACGATCGCGGACCTGAACAGGAAGGCCGCCGTATCATCAATGTATCGCAAGAAATTGCACAGATGCTCGACTTCATTCATTCGGGGACCGCACACGTTGCGGTCTTTATTATTGAAGCACCGACAACGGAAGGGTATCACTACCGCACGCGGAAGACACCGCCGAGACGAAAGGCCACGAGCACCACAGAGACTGGTGCCGTTACGAACAACCGCATGACGACCCAAATGGTCATCACGCCACCGGGGACTACCCCGGGATACGTTGAACGTGACAAAGCAACAGACCTGCCGCTGTTTTTCATGAGTGAGGTCGTCGTCACCGAATTCGGTCCGGCGCACGTCATTGACGGACTCAACACGAACAAGATCACACCTCGCGATGCAATAGCACAACTGTTCAAAGAGGCGCCCGCACATGTGCGGGGTGCGCTTCTCGCAATGATAGAGGATGATCAGTATGTTGAAATGATACTTGAGGTGGGCGACCGCCTGCCGCTCATGCTCACTGCAGAAGGAGTCGTATTTCACGACGTACTAGAAGCACAGATGAGTGACACGGGTCTCGCCGCACGCTGTTACGTCCTTAAAGATGAAACGAGCGAGCGCGACTATCGGCTTATTCGCGAGCGTCGAGGAGGAAACTGGTATGCGGAGATATTTTCCCCGCGCGACCAAGAAAACACTTCCTGCAAACACAGAGAGAGATCCAAAACACGCTGAACATATATAACGAAGCATGGCGTACAAACGAGATGCTCAATTGTTCAACCCAAAAATGAAAGGATGTGACCTACCAGATCGCATAAACACACGCACCACTCAACCATCCCCATCATTCAATGAAAGAGCTACATGAACAAACTTAACAAACTCACGATCGCGATCCTTTGCACCGTTGCACTGTCCGCAATGGCCTCCGACCATTCTGTCGGAAATTCCCATCAAGGGAGTGCAACATCGACCGTCGACGTGAGCGGCGTAACGCACGCATCGGCCACCGGCAACACCGTCATGACCTATGGTCAGACGACCGTGCAGGGAACGCACGTTGCACCGAACGGTACGACGAATTTCTACGGGGATACCGGTGCGCAAGGAAACGGAAGCACTAATGCGCAGTCCGCCACAAAACTCATCTTTGGTGAGATGCGTGAAGGCAGCGCAAATGCTCCCTCCGTCCACAACTTCGGAAGCATGACGAGCCGTTCAGTCGCAGACACCGCAGAAAGAACAGAAGCTTGGGGCGACATGAGGACCAATGGTAATCTCGATGGTCCCCACGGAAGTTCAACGAACTTCACTCAGGCCCATGGTTATGACGCGATCGACGGCGGAAGTGCACTCGGCAATTCACATCACAACCTGAATGCGGAGTACAACGCTACCGTTGGAACTCGGCACCACCATACGCATGAAGATATTCTGAACTGATATCGTTGCCGCATAAAAAAGTAAACGCCTTCCACTAACAATGTCCATGCATGAGGAAACTCATGCATGGAACAAGGAGAATTCATGAAGAAACTCGTCACACTGCTCCTCTTACTTTCCGGGAGTGCGTTCGCCGGCGACAACACGACCACCACGGATATCGCAAACGAAGCAGGGGCGGTAAGCAACAGCTCAACCATCATCATGGGGACACAGCCGTCACCGACGATCGGATTTCCCGGACTACCCGGCTCGCTGCCTCCTCAACTCTTGAATCAGCAGCAACCACCACCGTACGTACTCTACAGCAGATTGCTTGAGCTCACTTCGCAGTTCGGTGACATTGTCATCACCGGCAAAGGTCAGCTGACCCAGCAAACGACAGAGGGAAACAACTTCACCGTCACATTCGCACCGAGTCCGCAGTTCATAAGGCACAAGAAAGAGTCTAGCGCATTCGGGGGACAAAAAGCCCTCTCCGCAACGTTCTCTTTCCGATTCAGTGATACGGTAAAGTGGCTCGGTACGGTTCTACTTTCAAGCAAGAACGGAATAGTGCTCATCCCGAGCGCAGGCATGCAGGTGGTACGAGATGCACTTGAGGCAGCGTCAGGTCCGACGCTCACGGAGGTCGTTATTGTGCCGGTGCCTCACGGCTATGGCGTCAATGTCGGCGTCACGAGCGAAGGCAGTGCTGGAGGGATATCTTCCAGCCTGGCCAAGATCACCTCGCTCTTTCTTGGAGTTGGCCCAAGTTGGTCGTCCCAAAACGGCACAACGATGCCGACGGGTACGTGGTCGCAGCAATATATCGTGCTCGAGCGGGATCCAAATGGGATACCCTTCTCGATCGATATGGTGATACCCCCTATTCAACCGAAGGTGGCAACACTGCCGGTGGAATCTCAGGTGAACCAAGTTGCCGCAGCCCGAGTTGTCGCAGTCGCACAGGCGCAATCTCTTGCTGATGCACTCATGAAAGCGCGCCTAGCACTCACCGTCACCATACCGACCGATCGGGTCATCACGGAACGTGTTCCATGCAAGACTGAAGAATTCGTAGATACGAAAGGAAACGTGGTGCACATGTGCCGCGGCCCGACGAACGGTTCTTACGGGGCGACGAAGGTCATCCGTGAAACCGCAACGGGACAAAGCACTATCGACTATGGCTCCTTGAAGAAGTAAACATTTGGAAATAACTGTTCTTTAATTCGGTACCCCCTCATCGGGGGTTTTTTATTACCCGGATGACTCTGCTTCACCCCCAGTTGTATTCGTCGTGTGTCTTTGTATGAGGAGCCGACGATGAGGTATAATGCCGATCATGGAAATCTTTAATGCACTGCTTATCATTGCCGGACTGGTTGTTTTCGAATCGATCAATTCCGTCGACAATGCGGTCATCAATGCGGAAGTGCTGGGCACCGTAGGACCAAAGGCAAAGAAGTGGTTTCTCACGTGGGGAATGTTCTATTCGGTCTTTCTCGTGCGCGGCCTTCTTCCTCTTTTTATCGTATGGGTCGCAATTCCGGGACTATCGCTCTGGGGTGCATTTACTGCGACATTCTCTTCCGACAACTCAGTCGCAGAGGCTGTTGAGCGTTCTTCACCCATCCTCCTTATGGGCGCCGGTGTTTTTTTACTCTTTCTATTTCTGCACTGGCTATTCCTTGAAACCAAGGAGTTCGGCCTTCACATCGAGCGATTCTTTCTCGAGAACGGACTATGGTTCTACGCGACCATTTCTATCATTCTTGCAACGATCGTGTGGTACTCCGTGAATGAAAACCCCTTTCTTGCCTTCGGTGCCGTTGTCGGCTCCTCGGCATTCTTTATCGTGAACGGCTTCAAGGAAAATGCGGAACGTGCAGAGCGGTCTCTCAAAAACGACAATCGCAGCGATATGTCAAAGATCGTCTATCTCCAACTCATCGATTCTGCGTTTTCCGTCGACGGCGTCCTCGGTGCGTTCGCGTTCACACTTTCAGTGCCGCTCATTTTGATCGGAAACGGCATCGGAGCACTTGTTGTCCGATGGATCACCATCGCGAATATCGAAAACATCAAAAAATATATCTTCCTCAAGCATGGCGCGATGTATTCCCTGTTATTCCTTGGACTCGTGATGATCGCCGACGGATTCCACATTGCTGTTCCTCAATATGTTTCTCCGATCATCACTTTCGTCGTCATCGGTTACTTTTTTGCAAAATCAAAACGCGCCATTCACATCACGATCACTTAGACCGGAGACATGGCGCTTGCCACAAAGCCGAAGAAGTGGCGATGCTGACACGCTTGCGCAGATTTAAAAGAAAGACTCAGTATCGAACTCACAGAGCACGGCAGGGACGCCGATCTTATTTTCAATGTATATTCTCGCTTCTTCGATGCCACCGATCGCATCGATCAGCCCCTCTTGTTTTGCGCGAATTCCCGTCATCGATGAACCGTCAGCGAGCGAGCGCACCCGCTCGATCGTCATCTGCCGCCCCAAAGAGACTGCCGTGATGAAATTCTCGAATACCTCGTTGATATCCCGCTCAAGTAAGGCCTTTTCGTCCTTTGTCACGGGTCGCGTCGGAGTACCGAGATTTTTGAATGTCCCAGTGGTGAACTCATTATATGCAACGCCTTCCATTTTGTTCTTTTCTGACTGTCACAATGACTCCGATACTGCCCACGTCGGAACTCTTTGATGCATATATCTGATCGGCTCCTGTTGCTGCCCAGTACGCAGCTGACGCCCCCATACTCCTGATAACGGCCACATTCGGTTTTACAAGACGCGAAAGGGTGCTTGCAACCTCTTCACCTGCGACCGGATATCCACCGGGAGAATCAATATCCAAAATGATGCCCTTGATACTGTCATCCGCGTCGTCACGAGCGAGTTCGCTTACGAGAGACTGTGAGTCAGTCTCATCGCCGCTGCCAAGCTGGTATGTAGTAAGCTCACCATGAAGCGCACGGACGGAAACGTTGCATGAACTCTTCTCCGACATGTCAGAGACCATCCCGACAATAAGGAGAAGTGCAGCTAGTCCGATCCCCACACCGAATGTTTTAACGAACGAGGCGCTGAACATACCCACATAAAGAGAACATTTTCTCTCCGGACATTTTTCTTGTATCGGTGTTTGGGTACTATCTAAATTGACAGGTGATGGTATTTCCATGTAACCATTATAGCTAACGTAATAAAAAAACACAGCGAGCGGTACTGAGCAGCGACGATATAAGGATATTATCCCCTCGTGAGCCACACCGTACCGTAGATAACAACCACACCTACGATTGTCATCGCCGTCGTGATGAACTTGGGGTGCGCATGATGACTCTCAGGAATGAGGTCTGTCGCACCGATATAAAGGAAGAATCCGGAAAAGCTTGCCAGCATGAGTGCGAGGACTTCACCTGGGAGCGTGAAGAAAAACGTGCAGAAAGCACCGAGGACCGGAGCAAGCGCGACCGCAAGGAGCCATTTGAACGCAAAACGCGCACCCCCCGCATTCTTCAACACCATATTGATGGTGTTGATGCCGTCAGAAAAACCGTGAACGAAGATCGCAATGGCAACAATAAATCCCACCGATGGCGACACCTGGAATGCGAGACCCATGATGATGCCGTCCAAAAAACTATGGAGCGTGAAGCTGCTGGCCCCCAATATTCCGCGGCTTGCATGGGCTTCGTGGACATTGTCTGATTCCTCATGCCCGCCCTGATGTGTACGATAAAAGACGAGACGATCGAGTATCAAATAGCACAAAAAACCAATCGCGGTAAATTGCAAGATCGTGGAAGGTTCGTAGAATGCCCCTCCAAGTTCTACTGCCTCGGGCATGAGGTCAAAGAACGCAACGCCGATGACCGCTCCGGCGCTGAATCCGAGCACGAGATGCAGCTTGTCCTTAAAATGGAGTGCGAACAATCCACCAAGAAACTTTGAAACAAATGTTGCCAATGCGATAAGTATGACCATGATCGTTGTATGATGTATCGGGTAAATAGTTTAATTTTCAGGAGCGATATGGTACTCCGTCGTTGTCGCAATGGTTTCCTGCACATTCTTGATTGTTGCCCGTTCGATCTTCAGCGACTGATACTGAATAAGGAGATAGACAAAAAGAATGAAGAGGCCGAGCGGAATGTAAACATACCCTGCAAGTCGTGCAACTTTTTGCCATTCCTCATTCTGCATATGCGCATTATAACACAACGGAAGGAAGCGGGGCGATCAGCGCCCTCCGTCTCGCCAGGCCTTTTTGACCGCATTTGCGACCGCAAGCACGACACGTTTATCAAACGGCTTTGGGATGATATATGTTGCAGAAAGCTCACTCTTGGTGACCAACTTGGCGATCGCAAGTGCCGCGGCAAGCTTCATATCTTCGGTGATCTCCCGAGCACCAACATCAAGCGCACCGCGAAAAATACCCGGAAAGATAAGGACATTATTGATCTGATTCGGATGGTCGGAACGTCCGGTGCCCAATACCGCGATCTTGGTCTTCTGTGCAACTTCAAAAGCAATCTCCGGATCAGGATTTGCCATGGCAAAAACGACGGGGACATCCGCCATGGTCTCAACCATTGCAGAAGTCAGTACATTGGGAGCGGATACGCCGATAAAAACATCGACCCCTTCGATCGCCACGTCCAGCCCTCCACGACGTCCCTCACGATTTGTCTCGTGTGCGATCGCTTGTTTGTAACCGCGAATACCGCCTCGATCGGCATGGAGTATCCCCTTGCTATCAAGCATGATGATGTTTCCGCGCATCACTCCCGCCCGTACGAGCATGCGATAGACGGCGACCGCGGCGGCACCGGCACCATTTATGACGATGCGGACACGACGAATGTCCTTCTTTACTACACGCAGCGCGTTCAGAAATGCGGCAGCAACCACGATAGCAGTACCATGCTGGTCATCATGGAAAACGGGAATATCGAGCGCTTGTTTCAAACGCTCTTCGATCTCAAAGCAGCGCGGCGCAGCAATATCCTCAAGATTGATACCCCCAAAAGTCGGGGCGATCGCCTTCACTGTCGCGATGATTTCCTCGGTGTCCTGCGTGTCGAGCACGATCGGGAATGCATCAACATCTGCAAAGGTCTTGAATAGCGCGGCCTTCCCTTCCATGACCGGCAGTGCGGCAAGGGCCCCCAAATTCCCGAGACCGAGTATCGCAGAGCCGTCGGAGACCACCGCTACGGTGCGGCCCTTCAGGGTGTGCGTACGCGCGATGCGTTTATCTTTCGCGATAGCAAGACAAACCGCCGCCACACCGGGAGTATACGCAAGAGAGAGGTCGTCTTTATTCTTGATCGAGACCAAAGAACGGACTTCGATCTTTCCCTGATATTTTTTATGCTGTGCGAGCGAACGTTTGTTGTAATCCATGTTTGTTGATAGGCGAAGCTATTGCGTCGACAGTATAACACGGACGGGAAATTGCCTCTTGTTGATAAATACTGCATGCACACGGTCTTCACAAAAGGAAACGCAGTACACTTTTGCGCGGCGGCAAACAAAAAGGCGCACCATTCATGATGCGCCATATTTGGATAGACATCTCTTTCTACTAGCCAAGCAATGGGTAGGCGGTCGAAACCACACTCCACATAAAGATGGTCGCTGAGGTTGAAACAACCATCGCGACTGCACCTAAGTCATTCGCAAGCGCTTTGTACATAATACTGATGCTAACCAATAATCGCACGTTCTTTCAAAGAGCTCTGTGAGTTTTTTGAAAAAACAAAAGGAGGGCGCTAGGCCCTCCAACTCACTAACTATACTCTTACCAAAAAGTGATGCAAGAAAGTTATCCCCATAATTCGATCGTCAGACTGCTTCTTGCGCTGAAATAAGCGATGCTCAGTCCGAGGATCAGATCTCTCTGAAAATGAACACAGGTTGACCACCTTGACCATTCACGAAAAATCGAGCGATCGGTACTCCCGAAAGGGATACGGCGCCACTCGCCGGACCGACCGTCATAGGGCTAAACCGAATGGTGATAGTCACCTCCGTGCCTCCATTTAGGGAATAGTGACAAAGACCATCGATTGGGTCGACGGGGTCGACGCAGGAAAAAGGACCCGTGACAGAGAATGTTCCACTTCCGAGATCTGAGGTTCCTGAATTTTTTACCGTGAAAACGCGATCTTTATACTTGGTGATCACGACCGTGCCAAAATTTGTGTCTGCTCCGCGAATGTCAATGATGGGCGCAAAGATAGCAGTGCCAAATACCGAGACCGACTGAACACCGTTTGATCCTCCGGAAAAATCTATCGTTGCATTCAACGGACCCGTTTGCATCGGACGAAACTGGATAACGGGATCGCTCACACTATCGGTGCTTTGACCCGCAGTGAGTGAATAGCCGCAATTCGTGATACAGAAAAAATCGAGACCTGATGGGGCAACGGGAGTAACAACGCCGGAGAGTGTTCCGAGTCCGGAGTTTGTGACTCTGACCGTGCGATTGGTGAACTGCCCCATGTTTGTATCAGGATAAAAAATTGAAGGTGGAACCAAGCCAGTAACCGGACTGACGCTTCCCGTTCCCTTGATGGTTCTTTGCAGATTTCCGCCGGTGGAGTTGAACCACGGTGAGATAATGGTCGTCAGGGCATCTGTCGGAGTGAACTCAAACTCAACAGTAACAGGGGTGTTCGGCATTAGACCGACCATACTACAATTCGTGATGCAGGAAAAAGGACTTCCAACGGGGATCCCCGTTACACTATAATCCATTGGACCGACTCCGAGATTTGTCACGGTGTAGACTGCCTTCGGTGAGGGGTTTGTTCCCACGGGCGTATTCGGAACGATCGTGCGTATCCCAGTCGGAGAAACATCAAGGAATGGGGCGCTGATGGAATGTCCGACGAGGTTCACGGTCTTTGTCTGCGGTCCAAATCCGTAATCATAGGTAATCGTAAGCGGTTCGCTGAAGTCCCCTGCCGCATCCGGTTGGAACTGATAGGTTGGGCGGAATAGGTACTGATAACTTGCTGACAAGAACGGTAACAGCGTACCACTGCAACCACCGGCACCAACCGTACCGGTGTAATATACGGCGATACATTTAAAATGCGCCGTATTCGGAAATGAATAGGTAATATTTGCCCCGGTACCCTTATTCATTGCATAAAGATAAAAGTTTTTATACTGAACAGCTAAATTCAGATTCCCGGTGAATGTAGTTGCCCCAATGTCATAATCCTTGATCTCCGGATCGAGACATGTTGCTCCGGGGCACTTATTTGAATGGTAATAAGGCCAATTATCCCAGCTCGCCTGAAAGATGGGTTGTACTCCGGACCCACTCACTGAAAAATCTCCAATCCCCGAAAAATTAACGGTCCCCCCATAGGATTGAACGAGGAGCGGATTAAATGAAAGCGTTACGGATGCGCTTCCCCCGGCGGGAATATTGTAGGTGCAACCCAAATCACAAGCAAATTGAACCGGCAAAGCACCAACGGACCCGCTCAACACACCAACGCCGGTATTCATGATAGTAAACGTGATTTGTTTAGTGGTATTGATGAGCACATTTCCAAAAATGAGCGACGAACTAAGTGTTCCTATTGGCTGTGTGTTCCCTCTGCCTGTGAGATTAATTGTTGCAGTATTTGGTGCGTTCAATGCATTTGTGAGTATCGCTGTCCCCGCTTCCGTTCCATTAATGGTAGGGCAATACTGGATCGTGAACCATTGCCATTGACCGTTCGTCAAATTATTATAGGTACACCCCGCCGTGCACGTAAAAAGAGGATTAACAGTTGGATCACTCATCGGTGGCGTCGCGAGCGGTACATTCGTGACGGACCCTGAGAGTGTACTCGCGCCAATATTTTTCACCCACGAGGAATATGACTTGCAAGAACCGACATTGACCGGTTTATTGCCGTTAATTGCATAAAAATCTATAAGAGTAGTTCCGACCAAAATAATCGGTTTATCATTGACCACCGAACTCAGTGCTACTACCTGCCCCAGACCACCGCCAAAAGTGGCAGTATCATTGAACGTACCGGCAACGGACGGAATATAATGAACCCAAATGGTCGTTTGCCCGCCAGCCGAAACGCTATAACTACATGGACCGGTGCAAGAATATTCAGGTGTGCTAAAGGACACCACACCATTGAGATATCCTCCGCCCGTATTCTTCACGACAAATGGCCGGTCAGCAACCGGGACGCCGAGGTTGAGGCTACCGTAATTCACCAAAGCAGGGGTCACAATAATGTTTGGCGAAACGCTATTCGTGACGGAATTTGCGATAACGTGTCTCGATTCAGATGGTTGAGCGACAATGACGACGGGCAGTGAGGCAGAAACCTTCGCGCACCCCAAGGATGCTCCGACACAACTAAAGACGAATGTTTGATCGGATGAATCCGGTGCCGGAGGTGGCACGTATTGAATAGTGATATTCTGCGACGTATTAGGGTTCACGGCATAATTACACGATGGAGAACAGGAAAAAGGACTTGTGATCCCTGAGATAGACCCAGAGAGCGTTTGTCCCCCCGTGTTTCCAATAGTAAAGGTGAGGGTCTGCGGTGAACCAAATTCGACATTAAGAAAATTGAGTGCGGGATCACTACTCGGAGTAACCGTCATACTTGGAAATAAGGGGTTACCAACCGTATATTTTCGAGCTGGCCAAACAATATTAAAAGCCGCATTGTCCGCAGTGATCGGACATGACGGAATGAAATTTGTACCGTTCAAATCGTTCAGCGCCTTATTGATAGCACAGACTTCACCCCCCCAAAATTCGAGATGGATGTTGTGCAGACCGGGCAGCTGTGCTCCGACATCAAAACTGAAAGTGCCGGTCTTCGTTGTGGCCCCTCCCGTATTATCTATTGTATAACCGTTATTTCCGCCCACGTCGGTCATTTGCGTCCCCTGCGTAAGCAGTGAATCATCCGGACCCAATAATGCATCCTGATACACATAAATTTTTCCGATCCAATCCGCCGGCAATTGCCAACTCCCCGTGACGATAACGCTAGTACTAAATGCGTACACTGCCGTTGGAAGCGGATTTGTCCAACTCGGGACAAGAAATGCTCCGTCGTACGCGGAGGAAACAAGGGGTGTGATGACGAATAGAACAGCAAAGATCAGGGAATAAAAATAATTCATTAAATATGAATGAGCGACTATTTTAAATATCCGACGAATCCACTTTCTGGGTGGAAGATGCCAATTCGGGGTGAAGGATCATCCCAACATCATTAAGGCGAGTATTCCATTCCTGTGGACTGATGGGGGGGGTCTTTTCTGTGGCGAGTGGCGGATTCATTAATCGCGCTTGCGTCATCTTGTGCGTTGAAAAGAACAGCCCAGCGGTCACGATGAGCAGTACTGCGCATGTCATAAGGATCATCGATCGCGAAACGAAGCGACCCTCTTCCCTATCGCCACACAGACGATCAAGCAACTTTTTGACCTCCTTCTGTTCGTGATCACCTGACTCTATCATCCTACTATTTTGCACCAACTATATAAAACTTGCAACTCGATAACGCATCATGTCGGCGGAAATAATGTTTATGCAATAAAAAAGGATTCACAAACATGCATCATGCACCGCATTAGCGTGCAGAAAACAAATGACCGAAGACTAGAAGTAGTGTTTTCCCTTGAGCTCTTCCGGCAAAAAACTGGCGTCTCCGTACATTTCATAACCCTTACCGTAGTTCAATTCCTTCATCAGTTTTGTGGGTGCATTGCGAATAACCAATGGGATCGCTAAATTGCCGTGCGTGCGCACGTCGGACTGTGCGGCCCGAAGTGCATCGTGCGCACTGCGGTCCTTCTTACTGTGCGCAAGGTATGCAACCCCCTGAGCGAGATTGATGGCGCACTCCGGATACCCGACCGTTTCGCATGCACGAAAGACGGCGTTCGCAACAACGAGCGCGGTAGGCTGTGCGAGTCCGATATCTTCGCTCGCGAATATCACCATGCGGCGCGCGATGAAGAGCGGGTCCTCACCCGCCTCGACCATACGCGCAAGATAATACATCGCCGCATCGGGCTGCGAAGCGCGCATCGACTTGATGAATGCGGAGACGGTATTGTAATGTTCTTCTCCCGCCTTATCATAACGGAGATGCTTTGACTGTATCGTCTGTGTTAGGTGCTCTACCGTTACACTCTTATAGAGTGCGAGTGTGGCATCAATAACGGTGAGCGCCTGCCTTGCATCTCCGCTCGCAAGCGCAATGAGCCAATCGCGGGCGGAATCATCGATCACGACAGGTGCGCGCGCGATGATACGTCTCATGTCTTCTTCGGAAAGCTCTTTGAGCACGAACACCCGGCAACGCGAGAGGAGCGCAGGGATGACCTCAAAGCTCGGGTTCTCCGTCGTAGCTCCGATCAGGGTGAGCTTGCCGCTTTCTACGAAGGGCAAGAGATAGTCCTGCTGCGCCTTATTGAAACGATGGATCTCATCGAGAAAAAGGATCTTATGCCCGTCATATGATTCGTCGAGGATCGCCTTCACGTCCGACTTTCCCGCGGAGACCGCAGAAAGTTCATAGAATTTCGCGTCGATCGCATCCGCATAGATACGTGCGAGCGTGGTCTTCCCGACTCCGGGCGGACCCCAAAGGATGAATGAGAAAAGGTGGAGTTCCTCCATCGCCGCACGGATCGGCTTCCCGGCGCCAACAAGATGCTCCTGCCCGACAAAACCATCAAGCGTATCGGGGCGCAATCGTGAGGCAAGCGGTTCCATGCATTAGTTATACCTCAAAATTCCCTTGCAGGCATTTTGTATATAGACATGCGTCTGTTGACGAAAAACGAAAGCATGTTACTGTGGTCAGCAGATGTTCTCAATATACTGAAAGGGAGGATCTCAATGTACTATTCCCTCGCGCTTTTCTTGATCTTGGTCACGGTGCTATTCCATGAACTGGGGCACCTAATCGCGATGCGCATGAGCGGCATTTGGGTAAGTGAGCTTGGCATCGGGCTCCCCTTCGGACCTAGCCTCGGCATGACATGGAAAAGCAAGGTCGATCAAAAAAAGACCTTTCGGATATCGATCTACCCTCTTTTGCTCGGCGCGTTCGTGCGCTCTGAAGAAAGCGAAATGAGAAAATCCTACAAGACGAATGCATTCGTCTGCGGTGCGGGGATCATCGGCAATCTCGTCTACATCGCACTCAGCATCGCGCTCATCGGCGCACTGCTACCCGACGATAAGGTCATAACAACAGCGTTCGGAACCATCACACCGCTCCGAATGATCGTGTGCGGACTCGCAGGAGCACTCGGTCTTGTTGTGCTCGCGAAGCCGATCACGCGATATCTCTTCCCACCCCTCTCGCTCGTCATCTTCGGACTCGTGATCATGGCATTTTACAAAATCACCGGGCAACAATTCGTGGAAAATTCCGGAGGAATGATTGTACTTGGTCAAATGGCGGGTCAATACACGAAAAATCTCATTGATGTGCTCTTTTTCGGAATGCTCGTTTCCTATCTCCTTGCGCTCACCAATCTGATCCCGCTTTACCCGCTCGACGGCGGTCAAACGATCAAGTATCTCGTGGATAAATATACTCCACGTGCGTCAAAGGTGTTTGATAAAACAGGACTGTATTGCGTGATCACCCTCACGGTGATCGCACTACTCGGAGACGTTCGAAGGTTGTATCTACTCTTCTAGATCAATCTCACACTACAGCCGCCCTGACACACGTCAGGCGGTTTTTTATTGGTCGACCTGCATCACGGAATATACCGCATGAGGAGCACGAAGGAGCGACGAGGAAAGCTGATCACCAAAACCGTAGTGCCACCATTCATTCGGATTTACCGTAAATCCCGCCCTGATCATGACCGCATAGAGCATACGACGATTCTTTCGTGCTTCATGTTCATGCTTGGTCAATGCACGCAGGTTTCCTTCTTTTTCAAAATGATCCACAAACGAGATCCGGGACACGTCATCGAATACACCACCCATAGGAAGTTCTTCCTTTGTTGTACGAGAGCGGAGCGTGAGGTCAACAACACCACCCGTCGCATGTGGCGGTGGGGATAACGGGTCGATCTTAGTATGATCGGCTGCTCCCCTTGCCCAATAGTTGCCGACCTCCTGCAGAATCTCTTCATCAGTCCAGTCAGGATTCTTTTTTCGTAAATAGCTCGGCACCCATTCGTCATGAAAATAGTTTTGCAACTGGACGGGACGATACGCATCAAAGAGATATACTTCGAGATCATCTAGTGCAAGAGCAGCATTCACCTCCTCTAAACGCGAGAGGACCCCCTCGCGTACGAACAGTTCGGGAATAGCTGCCGGCGCGCGATGGTTGTAAGGCGGATTATCTTTTCGATAGTAATAATTTGCGCCCGCGATACCATGTAAGCGAACATCTACGGCACGTTCTCTATTTTCCGGTGCCGCAAGATCGATCGGATATGAGCGCGCTCCGCTACGCCTCTTGCGCATCTCGGTCATATCGGGTATCGGTGTATCCATTTGGTTCATAACTGAATGATTACCGGCTGCGACGGAACAGGCGGAGTGAATTGATAAGCGGAAGGAAATCGGTTGCAAAGTTGTAGAATGCGGCAAGTGCGGGTCCCAAGATACCGGCAAAGACGAGCGTGATGCCGATCGCATTCGTGATGAACCAAATTCCCATATTGTAATTGACGACCGAGACGGTACGCCGCGCAAGCAAGATCATCTCGGGTATGCGATCCAACTCATCGGTCAGGATGACCACATTGGCAGCCTCAACGGCGACCGCAGTACCACCAGCCCCCATCGCGATCCCCACGTTCGCACGCGCAAGTGCCGGAGCATCATTGATCCCATCACCGACCATTGCGAGCACTCCTTCCTTAGAGAGGGTCTCTATCTCAAACAGTTTTCCTTCCGGACTTACCCCGGCTCGGAATTCAGTGATTCCAAGTTTGCTCGACACCTCCCTAGCAACCGTTTCATTGTCTCCCGTCAGCATGATCGTGCGGATACCCATTGCATTCAATTTGGCGATATTCCCCCGTGCGCCCTCACGTGGCGTATCAGTGATTGCCAGTATGCCCCAATAGACACGATCGACGAAGACGATCATTGCGGTATTCCCGGACGTGCGATATTCGGCGAAACGCTGCTCAACGGCCGAAGTGAGCGATAATCCCGCCTCACTGACCACTTTTTCGTTTCCAATGACGACATCATGCCCGTCTACCCTCGCGCGCACGCCGCTACCCTTATACACGATTACTTCATCCGGATCGGAAATGACTTCCGCATACTTTTTTGCTTCTTTGAAAATAGCTCGTCCAACGGGATGCTCAGAGAATTTTTCCGTTATCCCGACAAATCTCCAAAAATTGGGCGAAGCGACACCTTCCGCAATATGCGACTCCGCAAGACGAAAATCTCCGTACGTGAGTGTTCCGGTCTTGTCGAACACGATGATCTTTACTTTCGCAAGCGCGTCGAGCCATTCTCCCCCTTTCACAATCACCCCGTGCTTTGCCGCGCGCCCAAGACTTGCGGTGACGGCAAGCGGGATCGAAACAGCGATGTCGTCGGCGCAAACGACAAGGAAGAATGCGACTACCATAGAGATATTGTGTGTCAAAAAATAGGTGGCGATACCGGCCACGAGGACAACCGGAAGGAACATCCCTGCGAAGCGATCAGCTAACCGCTGCGCTTTTGATTTTTGTTTTGCGGCGCCTTCGATCAGCTTTACCATACGCTCGATCGTTGAATCACTCCCCACCTTCGTGGCACGCATCTTGATCACGCCCGTCTCTGAAAGCGTACCCGAGAAAACCTCGTCACCTATTGCTTTCTCGATTGGACGGGACTCTCCCGAGAGTGATGACTCATTCACGAGTGCCTCGCCGAAAATGATCACTCCGTCAACGGGAATACGTTCTCCGTTCTTGACGACAAGCACATCGCCGACAACGACACGCTCCGAGGGAACTTCTTCGATGAGGTCCCCGTTCACGCGAAATGCTTTGTTGGGTTTCAATTTGAGCAACTCCTCGACCGCATTCGTGGCGCGCGACTCCGTGTACCAATCAAGATATGCGGCGGAGGTGAGCATCAGTCCGATGAATGATGCGGAGGTGATCTCTCCGGTCACGAACGAAGCAATGACCGCAAGAAAATTGAATGCTTCGATCGTTATCGTCTTTCTCCGGACCCCCGCCCATGCTTTCTGAAACGGAATGATAGCCCCCAGGATCGCGGTAGGCAGGAGTAGATGCAGTGCACCCGATAATACGTATGCGTCAAAAAGCCCCGCAAGCAACAGGAGCGCGACAATGAATTCCCTCCGTGGAGAAACGGTAACTGCCCGCAGGATCATCTTATGGTTCACGTTGGGTCAATAATACCACGCGAATGAAGTAGTTATCTCCCCAAAAGGATCGCAGTGGGGGCAGTTCGCGGCGTTTCCGCCGTGCTCATATCCTGAAAAGTGACGTCATTAGGGGGCGTGAACAATGAGCTATTCTTCATCCATGGCTCACAATAAACATCAAGTTTTCGGTCGATATCAAAGAGCGCAGGGTCACGTTCTCCCTCACGTACTTCAAGAGCTCCCTTCTGTGCCGAACGTGCAAGCTTCATCCCTGCGCCGGACATCTCTTGGGACCAAATGTAGGAATATGCATGATCGACGATCATGTGACTCATCACGACCCTTCCGCCGGATGCAGACCTCCTCGTACTCTCAAAATCCCCCCGGAGTACCCCGCCGGAAACATAGACCATGCCTCTTGTGTCAACGTCGGGAGAAAATGAGGTGAAGATACACTTCTGTGTCGTGCGAGAATCGATCAGTTCTTTCATCGACAGCGACTCTCCAGAGCGTCCGAATTGCTCTTCCCGGGAACGGTACAATGCGCCGAAAATAACGATGCACGCGATGATCGCAATAACGATATGCCGATTGTCGACGAGTTTTTTCATAAAGATACCGTGAGCACATTGTAGCGCACCACTTTACCGCCGTGCAATCCGCCGGAGCAAGCGCCCCTTGTCGTCAGAATTGTGCGCTGTATAGTAAGAGCCTCACATGAAAAAGATCCACAACACAATCGAGTATGACGTCATTGTCATCGGCGGAGGTCCCGCGGGGATGATCGCTGCGGGTCGTGCAGGTACCCTTGGCGCCTCCGTACTTCTGCTTGAGAAAAATCCTGAACTTGGTAGAAAACTCCTTATCTCGGGTGGAGGGCGATCGAACTTCACGAATGCGGAATTCGATACGCGCACGCTGCTCCAAAAATACGGAACGCGCGCTAAATTTCTCCATTCGCCATTTTCCCAGTTCGGCGTGAAAGAGACATTTGAATTTTTTGAATCACATGGCATGGAAACAAAGATCGAGGCTGAAAAGCGCGCATTCCCAAAAAGCGACTCGTCACGCTCCGTACTTGCCGCACTTTTACGCTTCATGCAGGATGGGCATGTCGTCATCAAATCAGACTGTGAAGTACGAGAGATCATTCCTTGCGACGACGGATACACGATAACCCAGAAAGACGGCGCCACGTATCATTCGCGGAAGATCATCGTGAGCACAGGAGGAACGTCCCATCCCGAAACAGGGTCTACGGGAGACGGATTCTGCTGGTTAGAAAAACTTGGCGTTTCGATCAACAAAAGCAATGCCGCTCTTGTTCCCGTACGAACCCGTGAAACATGGGGTCACAAACTTTCGGGACTTGCGTTCACTGATGTAAAGGTATCGCTCGTAGTCGACGGAAAAATAGTTGAAAAAAAGATCGGGAAGATCCTTTTTACCCATACGGGACTCTCCGGACCCCTGATCCTCAACATGAGCAAGTCGGTCGGCGAAGCGATGGAAGAAGGGATCGTCACGCTTGCGATAGACCTGTTCCCAAAGGAAGACAGAGGGATGCTCGATGATAGGCTCCAAGTACTCTTGCGACAAAATCTCAATAAAAAGCTGAAGAATGTACTGAAGGAATTCCTGCCGGCATCGCTCGTCGAAGTAGCACTGGAACAAAACAAGATCATCGGCGACATTGAGGTGAATGCTCTTCGGCGCGACGATCGCACCCGTCTATGCGGATGGCTCAAAGCGATAACGCTCACACCGACGAAACTCATGGGGCGTGACAAGGCTATCGTAACTTCGGGCGGCATCGACCTCGCCGAGCTCGATATGCGTACGATGGAATCAAAGAAATGCAAAGGGGTCTACGTCGTCGGTGACGCCCTTGATATCGACCGCCCCTCCGGAGGCTACTCCCTCCAACTCTGCTGGACCTCGGGCTGGGTCGCGGGAACACACGCCGCAGACATAGGATAAGAGTGCCTTCTCTGGTCTGATCAATCGACCGTCGTCGGCTCGCCATTCTCGAGCAGAATGAAATTCGGCTTGGGCTCCGGGGCGACCGCCAGCAAATGGCGGATACGCAGAAGCGGTTCATCCTGATGATCATCCGCAAGATGAAACGTTCCGAAATGAATGGCGATTGACATCTGTGCCTTGAGGTCGTGGTGCATCTGGAGTGCCTTATCGGGAGATGCGTGCACCGGCCCCATGAACCACTCCGGACGAAATGCGCCGATAGGCAGAAATGCGAGACGAAACTTTTTGTACCGTTCATGCAACTTCTCTATGAATGGACCGTACCCGGTGTCCCCTGCGAAATAGATATCACCATGTGGCGTCTCAATGACATATCCGCACCACAGCGTTCTATTGCGGTCGGAAAACGCGCGCGATGAAAAGTGCTGGCTGGGTGCGCAGACAATCGAAACGTCCTTGCTCGCGACATCCTTATCCCACCAATCCATATCCAAGGCACCGCGCACACCATGCTGACGCAAGTATTTTGCGTTACCAAGTCCCGCATATATCTTTGGCTTCCATTGCTTGTTGATACGCTTCAACGTCGGAATATCCATATGGTCATAATGGTTGTGCGAAATGAGCACGATATCGATCGGAGGGAGATCATTGAAGTCGACGCCGGCGGAACGATAACGTTTTGGTCCGATGCCGATGAACGGACTCACGCGTTTCGACCACACCGGATCGGTGATGATATTCAATCCCTCAGTTTGGATGAGCACCGTCGAATGATTCACGAAGGTGACAACCATCTCGCCGCCCAGAACGCGTGCTCTAGGCTTTGCATGAAAGCGATTCTTTTCATAGTGCCACTTACTCGTCATACGATGCTTGACCCATCTGAAAAATAATTTCCAGTCATTGTGCTCCTCCAAACCATTCCCGGGACGCATTCCCCAGCTGTAGAATTTTTTTCCATTGAAGTGGTCAGAATGCGGACCCTTGTATGGACGTGCAGCAAGCCACTTGTCGGCAAAATAAAGAAATACCAAATAGAATAGGAAAGACGGGAATACAATATCCATAGGATGGCATTATACATGGATTTTTACCCGATGGAGAAGTGGAATACTAAAAAATACGCTATAATCTATCATAAATTCAGTTCAATGCCCCTATACGCGAGGCGCGGGGAAAGCGGCAAGGAAAACATATTCTTATATGGTGACCGCGTCGCAGGGGCCCCCGCAACAAAGCAGATAGGGGTAGTGAACTGAATTTAAATTATGCGCGGTAAATTCTACACCACATCAGAGCATGCCTGGGATGCAATGCTCCAAGCGATCATTGGCGCGAAGGAGAGTATTTATCTCGAAATGTATGTCTTTGACGGTGATACAACGGGGTATGATTTTCTTTCAGAACTTGAGGTCAAGGCGCGTGCCGGTATTCGTGTCGTGGTTATTCTCGACGCATTCGGGAGCTTTGGGCTGGCCAATGAAGCGATCGAGCGACTCAAGAGCGCAGGCGCAGAAGTGCGACTCTTCAGCTATTGGCTCCGTCGCACACATCGGAAAATGCTCATCATCGACGAGTGGTCCGTCTTCCTTGGCGGGGTGAACATCTCCGGACAATTCGCTCGCTGGAAGGACCTGCAAGTGCGTGTCTCCGGTCGTGTTGCAAAAATAGCCGTTCGCTCTTTTGCGCGTGTCTATCGTGAATGCGGTGGGAAGAACCCTGCGCTCATCTTTGCGAACGAACCCAAACTTTGGAGTCGTGCACGCACATGGTTCATTGAAAACGGAGTGCAGAAAAAATTTCGCGGATTACGCGCACACTATGAGGAACACATTGATGGCGCACAGCACAGCATCGTGCTCGTTACACCCTATCTCATACCCCATCCTTGGATGGTGGCGCACCTCCATCGCGTCGTCATGCGTGGGGTCGTGGTGACCATCATCATCCCGAAAACCACAGACCATGCATACCTTGATCGAATCAATTATTATTATGCAAGCCGCTTCGAAAAGATCGGCGTGCACTGCCTCTTGGGCGTCGGGATGAACCATGCAAAGGTCATGCTTGTTGATGACCGAATAGGAACAATGGGCTCTCAAAACCTCGACACGCTGTCATTTGACTGGAATGTCGAATCGGGCATCTTTTTTGACAACAAGCACATGGTGGCCGAACTCAGAAAGATCATAGCGCTCTGGATGAACGAGGCGCTACCATTTCCCGCTCAAACGTACATACCAAGGTGGTACGACATCCTTTTTGCTTTTCTACTGCGACTATTTCAGCGCACCCCATAGTGCTCACTACTTCCGCTCCAAACTCTTTTTTGTAACCAAGAAAAACAAGAGAACCGTCACAATAGAAAATGTCACGTACAGGAGAACGGATGCGATCGCTCCACTTGCAAAATAACCGCGAAATGCCAGGGCTCCTGCAATGCCGTAAAAGACCGACACGGCAATGAACATAAGTCCCGGCAGCGTCGTGGAAAGCACCTCAGGGTCGTCAGTTTCCGTATTTGGAAAGAGCGCACCAAGAGCGAGCGCATAGGTCGTGATCGTCACCACGGTGATGGTCACGAACAAGAGAAGGAACAGCAACATCGCTCCGGTTATGCCGACGATAGATGCATTCAGCAGTGTAAAAAGTATTGCGAGCGCAGAAAATAGCACGCTGAAAAAATACAATTTTGAACGAAAGACCGACGTTCGACGGAGCGGGGTGCTTGCTACTACCCAACCGGACTTTCTTTCTTCAGAGAACGACGGGAAGGCGAAGCGCAACGCAAACATTGAGACAAAGTAGGTGATGAGCGCGAACTGAAACGCCATCGCCATTCCCGGTAGCGCAACGCCGCTCACCCGCTCATCCCCCAGTCCATGCGTCAGCAAAAAGCTCGAAGCACTCTGGATCCCCCACACAACGAGGATGAAAGCGAGCCAAAGCATTCCTCGAACGTTACGAACGAAAAGAATGAATTCTTTAGCAAGCAATGCGCGTAGGGGACGATCAGCATTCATAAGCAGCGTTGCACCGCGGAATCCGCTTCGCGTATGCTTTCCCGCCCCCTCGTGCTCCTGAGCGATCTGCCAATACGGAAGATGACGCTTGATGGTGAACATGAACACGGTAAAAAGAAATGCCGAAAGCAATGCGAGCGCGCCAAGCGACAAGAGCACTGATGCGACCATTCCCTGTTCCGAATAATAGACGATCATCGTTACCGCATGTGAAGGAAAAAGATTGAACTGTTCCAGAATCGGAGCGAGATCGGGAACGTCTTTGGACAAGAGTCGAGCCTGAAAAAAATCGACAAGGTCGATAGAGCGGAATTGGTTGGCAATAAGTAGTGTTGAACAGAGAAAAAGCAGAGTGGTAGAAAGCATCACGCTCAAACGAGAAAAGATGGCAAGCGATGCAAGTATCGCTGCAATAAAATAAATGACCAGCAAGGCGGCCTGCACGGCAATGAAAACGAGAAATACCGCGGCAAAAAGTGCGGCAACGAATCCCATCACGCCAAGAGGAAATACCCTCATGATCGCAAGGAGTGCCGGGACGATAACCACCAGGAGCGGCCAAAGCGAGGAGAAGAACATCCGCACAAGCACGATCTTCGGCTTAAGCGTATATGAGGGCGAAGACAGCACCAGTCCGGCGTCGTCATCACGGTAGAGTGATACAACTCCCGAGACAAGTGCACTGGAAAATGTAAGGAAGGAAGAAATAAGCAAGAACAGTTCGATGATGTAGATGGAGACCGCCTCACCAAAGAACGCATCACGAGTGATATAGAGAAAACCGTAATAGAACCCTTCATGCACAAGAGCGGCAAACGCGCCAAGCACAACAAGGAATGCGGTGAGCGTCAGCGATTTAGCCAGCGTATTGCGCTCAAAATAACGAATGATGCCTTTGCGATAGTATGTAGCAAGAAAAGAAAACATAGATCAGCGGACTTTGGTAAGCGCAGTGTAGACTTGTTCAAGCGTCGCGCCGACCTCTCCCTGTGCGCGCTCACGTAGTTCGTCGAAGGTGCCCACCGAGAGAAGCGCCCCGTCTTTCAGAACTCCGATCCGTGTCGATATTTCCTCTGCCACCGGAAGGGTATGGGTCACCAAAAGGACCGCACCGCCTCGCTTCGCGAACTCACGGAACAATTTCTTTGCAATCGCAGCACTCTCGGGATCAAGACCGACGATGGGTTCATCAACCAAAAGAAGTTTCGGCTCATGGAGAAGTGCGGCGAGGATGCTGAATTTTTGTTTGTTACCGCGTGAATAATTTTGGAATTGATCCTTCTCGGTACCCGTAACGCTGAAGAGCGGGAGAAGCTCGTTAATCTTTGCCACGCGCTGCGACGGACTCATGCCGTAGAGCGCTCCGACAAAATGAAGAAATTCTTCTCCGGTCATACTCCCCCAGACCGACGGTTCATCGGGGATGTAACCGATCACTGCTTTTGCCTCTTTCGGACTTACTGCGACGTCATGTCCGTCAACCCAGATCGTTCCTCCATTCACCTGCAAAAGTCCTGCGATCGATTTCACGATCGTGGTCTTTCCGGAACTATTGGGACCGATCAACGAGAAGATCTCACCCGGCGCGATACTGAAACTCACATCATTGACGGCTGCAATGTCGTCAAACTTCTTTACTATATGTGTTACCGTAAGCATAACGTTATTTTATCATTTTTTGCCGCACAGCAAAGAACGTATTCTTTTGCTATATTTAGAGCCTTTTCCCTCTCTGTCGAGGATCTTCTTCTTTTGAAAAAACTCAGGAGACCCAAACGTGACCCCTCTGTAGCGAGGCATTGCTTTTTGAGGGGCTACGGAGCGCGACGGCGCGGAGTCTGAGCAAAAATTCAGCAGAATTTTATGCGTGCCCTCAAAAGGCAATGCCGAGCGGCCTATTTATCAAGCTCGAGCGTCTCATCGATGCGTATCTGTTTCACGAATTCAGGAACGTGCGAGACAAGGATCATTGCACCCTGATATTGGTCGAGTGCCTTTGCGATAACAGGAATATGACGAAAATTGATGTGATTGGTTGGCTCATCAAGAATGAGGAGTCCGGGGCGCTCAAGCACAAGTCGAGCGAATGCTACGAGTCCTTTTTGCCCCTCGGAAAGATTACCAATCTTCGTATACACCATCGCCCCAGTAATCATGAAGGAGGCTGCGGTCGAACGAATCTTCTCCTCATCCTCGCGCGGAAGCACCGCCTTCAATTCGTCGTAGACGGTGTGATCAAAATTGAGCGTCGAAAAATCCTGGCGATAGTACCCGATATGCACTCCTTTTTGCAGCGTCATCCCCTTCGCTGTCCCATGCGCGATCGACTCAAGGAGCGTCGACTTCCCGATGCCGTTCGGACCCGTAAGTAAGAGATGCTTACCTTTCCGCACGGCGATATGGACGCTTTTGTCTTTTGGCTTGTGATTCATAATCACCTTCACCGATGAGAGCGTGAGTATGTCACTGGAAATTTCTTCTTGGACCGGGATCACAAAAGGTCGAATTGCTTTATCCTCGCGGCGCACATCGACCTTTTCCTCCTCCATTTCTTCGATCTTATCGCGGAAACGCTTTGCTACGAGACGCATCTTCGAACCCTTCTGAGCAAAAAAGTTCACCTTGTCTTTATTCTCTTGGATCGACTTTGCGAGCTGCGCGTTCTTTCTGTTCTCTCGCTCAATGCGCGCGGTAATATCCTTCAACACGTCATTATAATTCCCCGCATACTGCTCGATCACGTGCGTATGCACATCCAAATAGAGGACGCCATCGGTAAACGCATTAAGGAACTCCGCATCGTGGGAGATAACGATGCATGTCTTATGCGATGCGACAAGAAATTCGGTAAGATGCGCGATACCCGCTTTGTCGAGATTATTCGTCGGTTCATCGAGGAGCAGGATGTCGGGATCCTGAATAAGCGCCGCAGCCAAAAGCAGTCTTGCCTGCTGACCGCCTGAAAATGACTTCACGATACGATCAAACGGAGCATTCAAGTGCACCACTTCAAGCACTTTCACGATCTTCGGATCAATATCATATACTTTCTGTTTGAAGCAGTGCTCAAAAAATGCCTTCACGGTGAGTTCAAGCTCATCGCGGGGTATCACCTGCTTTCCAATAGCGATAGAAGCGCCTCGCGTGACATGGATAGCACCATCATCGGGCTTCCGTTCTCCCGTTAAAAGGCTAAACAGCGTACTTTTCCCGGCTCCATTCTGACCCATGATCGCAACTTTCGCTCCGGTACGCACCGAAAAACTCACCTCTTTTAGAATGGGTTTATTGTGGCCGTATTCGAACGACACATCCTCAAAACGGATGATCACATCATTGGCTGCCATAGAATGGGAGCTTAGCAAAAATATGCAAAAAAAGATACCGCAAGCAAACTCACGACTGCTATGATTGCTCGCCTAGACCGGAAGTACATGATGCATCGTCACAAGACAAACAAAACACTTATGTTAATAAGTGTTTTGAAGAAACATCGACTGAGGCAGCGATCAAGAGAAGCTTTTCTCGTCTTGTCATCTTCTTGATGGCCGCCTCACGACGTAACGCGCTACCCCTTTTCCCCGCCATTTCATGATAGACCATGGCGAGACCGGGGTGCGCACGAGTGTATTTTCCGCCCTTTCCACTTTGATGGTCGAGCAGGCGCCGGGGAAGATCATTTGTTATCCCCGTATAGAGCGTATCGTCGACACAGCGAAGGATATAGACAGAATATTGCATTGCATTGTGCCGACAGAAGCGGCACGAGCTGTTTAGTACTGGACAAATAGAGAAACCTTCGCTTTTGTGCGCAATGAATCGACAAATGCCTGTCCTTCTTTGTTCATCTTGTCCCGCTTTAACTGGTCGGCAATGGATGTTCGTGCGAGCTCCATCTGCTCCTCGGGGATCTTCAGTTTACTTGTCTCAATATACGCATCAACTTCAGCCGGGGTGACGGCAACCTTCTCGCCGAGCATCTTTTCCACCTGGATCTGCATGACCACCTGCTTGGTAAAATCAGCAAGCGAGAGCCCTTGTGCGGCAAGCGCGTCTTCAAGTGTTCCACCTTGCGCGCCGACCTGTTTTTCGATCCGCGCAATTTCCGCCTGTATTTCATCACTCGTCACCGTGACGCCAAGCGACTTTGCCTCAGCAACAAGTACCCTCTGAACAATGAGCGATTCAAGCACCTGTTTTCCGGAAGCCTTTTCAAGCGCACGGATGACTTCGAGACGACTGATCGGACTACCATTCACCGTCGCCGCGACGAACACTCCGCGATAGTAATATGCAACCAACGCGATGAGGACGACGACCGCAACCATGAGAATCATCTTCTTGCTAATCATAAACTCTCCTTTTCCTTTCGATACAGCCTCCTTCGGCTCATTGTCCGAAACAGATGCGGGTACCTCTGCTTCTATTCTCTCCTCAACCTCGTGTTCGTGCTGCTGCTCCATATATGCAAATGAAATTATTAAATAGAGACAATCTCTTATCGTAGCTCTTTGATCAGGCTACGTCGTAGCCGAGCCATCACATAATAACGTAACCCACACCACAAAGGCAAACCCCAACGATAGCGACCACTTTCAAAGCTTTATGTTGCACGTAAAAATTTCTTACGCTCCGCTTCACCGAAATGCTCGATTGCGTAGCGCAAAGCGGTGCGAGGCATATGCGCCGCATTGATTTTCAAGAAACAGACCAACGCGGGACGAGCCTGCTTGCCCACCTCACGGAGCATCCAGCCGACCGCCTTGTGCATGAGGTCGTGCGTATCCGCGAGTAAGAGTTCAGCAAGCAGGAGTGTGTCATGAACGTCACCCGCTTTGATGAACGCGAGTGTTGCGATGATGGCGATCCGACGTTCCCAGATGTTCTTTGAACGCGCAAGACGATAAAGGATCCTGCGATCACGCGTGAGTAAGTGCGTACCAAGAATTGCACCCGCAGATACATCGACCAGATCCCAGCTGTTGACGTACTTCGTGCGGGCGAGATAAAACCTCGCGATCTTCGTGCGCGCAGCCTCATCCCCACTCTTGTACTGTCCGATCAATAAGATGAGTGCGGTCAATCGGCATTCATGGATGCGACGCTTCAGGAGTTTGGCGATCTCACCCTGCGGAAGCGTTGCGTACTCCTTCGCGAGCTTGCGCTGTTCGGGTACGGTGACCCCGACAAATATGTCACCCTGACCATACTCTCCTTTTCCTGTTTTAAAAAACCTCGCAGAAGAAGCGGCCCTCTTTGCGGTGCCCACCTTCTTCAATGCACGTTCAATATGTAACGCTGTTTGCATCTGCTTCTGTTATTTAAAATCAAAGACAATGTCGGCGAAATTTTTCACTCGGTCACCCTTGTCGAGCATGACCCCCTCCTCTTTATAAAGTTTCATGCGTTTTGCCCGATGCGCATCATCCACCCAGACCTTTCCGTCGGCGTAAATAATACGGTGGAAAGGTATTCGTGTCTCACCCGCATCATAGGCTTTTCCGAGTATCCCCGTCACACTACGCGCCGACATGCCGCCACCTCCCGCAGCACGGGCAATACGGCCATACGTGGTCACCCTCCCCCTCGGTATCGAAAGTGCCGCCCTTATCACGCGCTCAGTAAATATAGTCATAGAATGCGCAAATTATAACAGAACTGCGCACAAGAAACACAAAAGCCCGCCTGTCTGCAGAGGCAGACATTGCGGGCTTTTGCTCATACTTAAGTTTGTCTTATGAAAGATGTTTCGACACAAGCTTCGTCATTTCAAACATGTTGACGGTCTTCTTTCCGCCGAATACCGCAACCAATGCCGCATCGCCGTTGATATTGCGCTTATTTTTTGCATCCTGAAGATCATGCTTCTTGATATAAACCCAGAGCTTCTTCACGACCTCTGAACGAGGCATCGGACCTTTTCCGACGACAAGAGCAAGCTCGGCGCTGATCGTCATTGGTTTCATAAATGCGGAATTGACCTTTTTTGCTGCAGGTTTCTTTGCGACCGCCTTTTTTGCTACTGCTTTTTTAGCGACTGCCTTTTTTGCTGCTACTTTTTTTGCTGCCATATCTTTTTATTATGTAATTAACTACGGGTTAACTGTACCACCCCATTCGGCCAATTCCAAGCAAGAAGGCACTTGCGCGCACTCATTATGCAACTAAAATGACCGAGTACATACCGACCGAAACCGCTATGCAGATGCTTTTCCCGATGCGGGAGTGCTGATTTTTTGCAGAAAAGCAAAATTGAGATAATCCTCTTCCATGCGTGCGCCGGAAATGATAGGCATAAATCCTTCCACCTGTTTTTTCCACTGAGCGATCTTTGCGTCGCCATCGAGCCCCCCCCCACGACAAAAATGATGATAACATAGAGACAATGGTACGCGCCAATAATTTACTCGTAAAGCGTCATTCATTTATCCGGACATCGTACGGCTTATTTTGCCATAACGTTTGACACGGGAATAGAGAGGTGATAAACAATGGGGCAGAGTTCAACGTTGTTCACCATTAAGGAGATCTGTTATGTTCCAGCGTATGCTTGCCAGCGTATTCGTATCTTTGCTCTGCTTCTTGCCGATATCCCCGGCATTCGCAGAAAGATACACGGTCACTGTTGACTACAGCCAGTCACTTCGACAGATGATCACGAACGCAAGGTTTGATGATGTCGGACCGGCCGTCAAGGAAGAGAACTTCCCGAGGATGGAAAAAGGGAAGATCGTGGTTGCGGTCGAACTCATTTCGATTGACCAGTACGTGGTCGGTGACGAAGCGTTGAAGAAGATCGCACTAATGGGTTACCGTCCGGCAACACTCCATGAGACACTTGCAATGATCGCGGCAGATCCGACATTGCTTAATAAGAGTGGTCCTCCGATCATCGCACTCGGCTCTCCTTGGCTTAACAAGAACGGACACATTGCGGTCATCCTCATGCGCACGGCAACCAAAGCAGAGACCAGCATTCGGATGATCTACCCCATCGGAGCGGGAGTACTCGGATGGCATGAGCAGGTGCGTTTCGCCGTAGTTCCCAAGTGATCGTTCTCGTTCATTTCACCCCGCATTCTCTGCGGGGTTTTTAATTACCTTTTTTGAATTCACTGTACTCCAAAAACCTCTGTCGCGCAGGGAACCCCGAGGGTACTGGGGGACGTGAGATAACGCATGAGATCAATGATCGTGTTAACGGATCTGAAAAACGTGAGATGCGCTCGCCGGCGAATCTGCGGAGAGAAGGAGTAGATCGCAATTGCCGAAATGAAACTGCATGAGCACTTCTTCCCAATGCAAATGATAATATTCCGCGTAAAGCATCTTTCCAATATCACCATGAGCAACGAGGAGAATATTCCCGGACGGATGAAGCTTTTCGAGCTTGTCGAGCAGAAGCCGTGATCGCTTTAAGAGATCGGGAAATGTTTCCGCACCGAACGGCTCGAGAAAGTACGTGGCCATATCCGTGATGAGTATGTCCGATGCACAGAGCATGGAGATATCGGCGACCTTTTTCCCGGTCATAATGCCAAAGTCGCGCTCGATGAGCAGGTCTTCTTTTATGGGCATTGGGCCTCCCTGTACCGTTGTGATGATCGCTGCCGTTTCAGACGCACGCAAAAGCGGCGAGGTGTAGACTGCATCAAAATGCAACTTTGCCGCACTGATGAGATCAGCAACCTGGTGCGCTTCTGCGATTCCCTTTTCAGTGAGCGGCAGGTCGCGATGACCATTCAGGATACCATTACGATTGTCGACGTCTTGCCCGTGCCGCGCAATAAAAATATTCACCATGAATGCAGTATAGCGAGTTTCGAATTTTTTGTATGGGCGCGCGGGATCTATCCATCCTACAAAGCGTGCGCTTCTTTATATGCATTGATCAACGCAATATCCGTTTGGTCCTTTTCTCGCCCAAGGGCCTTTTTAAATTTGCACAACTCCGCTAAGTTCATGAACGGCACTCCCTCAATGATCATTGCTGAATCAATAGCTTCTTCAGTGGTTGTAGGATAATCTTCCCAAGAAAGCTGAGGAATGATCTCAATATCACCCTTTTTAAGAAATACTTTTCCATAGCGCTCCTCCTCTTCCCATCCTCCTTTAGCACGGAGTCGTGCCAGCAATGCCGGCACTACTGCAATATCAATATCTTGTGCCTCTCGTATGTGAAGGGCATCAAGAATACCACTCCCAACGACGACATATTCCCCCGCGGGAAGATCCAGTTTTTTTACTCGTTCAACGATATTCATGAGTTATTGTTCTGCATATCTTTAATATCTTGAAAAACTTCACTTGGCTTCATGTGTGCATCCGTGATCACTGAAATAAGAAATCCGTCCGGAGCATCAAAATTGTGCGTCGCGTCAGTCATCACATCGGGGAGCTCCGGTCCGCACGCTTCTCTCACTTCAACCGTGAGGGGCACCATCGCTACTCCGTGCTCATGAAAGACTTGGATGCGGTGATTACCGGACTCGAGACGAAACTTCTTATTCCCTAGCCCGATGCGCATGATGAGCGGATCATACAATCCCTCTTCGCAAATATTTTCCCATAGCGTATCCATGGAGACGAGCGTACCGTCCATCAGATCCGCCTCCGGTGAGACGTCGCGCCCGAAGTATTGCCAGACCCAATCGGTCGGCACTAATTCTATTTTCCCCTGCTTATACAAAGGATGCTCTCGCCATTTTTCTTTTATTATCATGGGTCGCAGGATCATTAACGCGGAATAAATATCATCTCGCATGGGTTCTCATGGAGCAAGCGGTGCACCTTCTCAAGATGCATTTTTCGCTTGTGAGGCATATACTATACTAATGAAGTTAGAGAAAAAGAAGGTCATCGTGCTCGGTAAGGTCGGTATCATTGTATCGCTCATCATCCTCATCTTCGCGTTCATACTACCATGGTATCCCAGCACTGGTGTAACTGCTGGTTCCTGCACTGCTGAAGCAAAGATATGCCCTGACGGATCCGCGGTGGGTCGCACCGGTCCCGATTGTACATTTGATCGATGCCCCAATGAGCAGATTACGTTTGCGATAACAAACGGAGTGTCCGACGTGCCCAAGGCATCGACGGCGGAAGGACTCGTCGTCACGTGTACCGCAGACGCGAGAAGTTGCCCGGATGGCTCATTCTCATTGCGCCTGCCTCCAGATTGCAATTTCGCTCCATGCGAATAAATGGCATACTACCCCAATGAGACAATCAACTAAAATACACCTTATCGCGTTACTGCTTGCTGCTTCAATGCTGGGAAGTAATGCAAGTGCGGAAAGTGCACCTTCTGCCTTCTCAGCTGCTGAACTTACCTTCACGCGCAACCTTACGGTGGGAGCTCGAGGGAGTGACGTGTCAGCACTGCAACAATTTTTGATTGCGGGTGGATTTCTCAACATTGCTACCCCAACTGGCTACTTTGGAGCACTCACAAGGACCGCGCTCGGGAAATGGCAGGCGTCAATGGACATTGCTCCTTCAGTCGGTTTTTTTGGCCCAATTTCGAGAGCAAAATTATATATCACTACCACTGCAGTTCCGATCAGTGTGATTCGTATACCGGACATCATCGTCGGGACGACAACAGCACCGACTGCAGGAACGACAACCATCCCGATGGTCGACACCAATAGCGGATTACCGATTCGTCTCAATATCCCCAAGCTCAATGTCGATGCAAATGTTCAACACAACGGTCTCACACAAGCCGGGGCAATGGAAATACCAAACAACATTGTCGACGTGGGATGGTTCACCGGAAGTGCGCAACCGGGAGAAATAGGTACCGCCGTCATGACCGGTCATGTTGCCCAGATACGCGGAGGAGTGCTGACGAAGCCGGGCGTCTTCATGAACCTAAGGGAGCTGCGTGCGGGAGACAGATTATCGGTGACTAACGACAGAGGAGAGTCGTTCACATACGCAGTTCGTGAGAGTCGTCTCTATGATCCAAATTCCGATGCTACTACTGTTTTTGTATCGGCAGATGGCGGTGCACATCTAAATATCATTACCTGTGAAGGCACCTGGAATCCGGGACAATTAAGCTATTCAGAGAGGTTGGTCGTATTCACTGATGCCGTGCGGTGATCGTTGATAGACACAAACCGTGTTTCTTATGCCGGCCGTATGGTAATAAATCTCTTTTTCCAACTCTTAAGAAAATCATCGGTAGCAACCGACTGACCGGGAGTGTGCCCGGCCGGATCATTGTAGTATACGCGGTCACGCTCAATTCCTGTGATGACAACGAGATGCGGGATCGTGCTTTTCGGATCGAACTTATAATGCACCGATGCAATGACCGGGCCTACGTCCAATGATTCCTGAAGATGAGCAAATGCATCAACTCTTGTCTCACGAGCAAAGTCGTAGCTCCTGCCTTCCAAACCGTACCGCTCGCTTAAGAGGGCAAGCTCGCGATGTTTCCATCCGGCATTCGAAAGATATGCACCTGATGCGATACCCTCTCGGAGCAATGTATCCACCGAGACCGTCCCGGGGCGATAATATTCAATAATCATCGCAAGACTAGTCACTCCGCAGCCAACCTTCTGCCATTTCGCCTCATGAATGTCCGCGAATTGGGAATAGAATGGAACGGTCGGCACCGTCGCCGAAATGCTCAAATTAAGCGGAGCAAGAGGAACAGCAGAGAAACTCATCGCGGTCGGAACGACGAAGGACGGGCCAGAAATATCGAAAAATGGCTCTGCTTCAACACCGGAAGCCAAAACGGAGGCGCCAATGAGAAAATTCAGGAAAAGGGTGGTACTGATTATCATGCGGAGAGTTCTACCACACAAACGCAATAATAGCGACCCTTTTCTGTGTCGACGTTATTTATCTCGGACAATCACCTGCATCCCCACATCAGCCCAAAGATAAAGTTTTTTTGCCAGATCGGGCGGCAGATTTACACAACCATGCGACGACCTGCGTCCAAAATTGTCATGCCAGTACGCCCCATGGATGACCGCGCCATCATGGGTGAAATAGAGATTCCATGGCACTCCGGGAAGATCGTAGTATTCTTCCGCAATACCGGGAATAGGACCCTGCATGTAGCGGCTCGGTGTTTTTTTGAAAACAGTGAATGTTCCCCGCGGTGTGGGCGTGAGCTCAACGCCAGTAGAGATCTTTGCTTCCATGAATAATTCCTCACCCTCGTATGCGTACAGTTTTTGCGTCCAACGCTCTACGATGATGCGCTTCGTACTTGTTCCATTTTGCCCGTCCGAATGGTCACGATCACCCTCATTCATGAGCGCGTTCACGTAATCAGCAGAGACATACCAATCCCCCACCACACGCAGAGGGTAGCGGATCCATTCATTGAACGCGATCTTATACCACACGCGTCCGTCACGCTCCACCTTCCCCCCAACTTTTAGCACGACGCCGGTCCGAAGCTGCGTCACCACAGGATAATCCTCTCCGGGTCCGGAGCGGACGTTCAAACACGTTCCTGCGAAATGCGGCCCGCATCCGTCGGTAACTTCGATGTATTCAAAAAGTACCTTTGATACGGGGAGGACGACCTCTTCTTTTTGACCGTCACTTGGCGAAATGACAACGATCTCTTCTTCGTTGATGTATTCCATGGCAGGAAACAACGGTTCTTTTTCTAGTAAGCCGAGCTGCTTGGTGAGTACGACAAGCACGCCCAAAAGTGCGATGACCACCGTCATCAAAATACCGACGACGATCAAATGATGCTTAACGGACACGGGCATGAAGTAAGTATAAACTACCTGAGCGGAAGACACGAGACACCTTCGCGATAGGTCGATCAAAACAAACTTTGATCATGGCGGACTTTATCTATTTTGCACTTTAGTAGGACGTCTTGTCTTCCTTCTTGGTCCACAACGCGAATGCCTCCAGTGCTTCATCGCGCAGCAACTGCTCGAATGCTATTGCTCGTTCGCCATGTTCGCGATTTATCTCCGTATAGATGAACGCATCGTCAAACCCGATCTGCTCTGCATCGGTCCTTCCGCATCCGAAGTAGACTTTTCCGAGACGAGCCCAGTAGATAGCTCCGAGACACATCGGGCAGGGCTCGCAGCTCGTGTAGAGCGTACAGTCCGTCAGCTGAAACGTATTGAGTTTCGCGCAGGCGTTCCTGATCGCCACAACCTCAGCGTGTGCGGTCGGGTCATTCATTATCGTAACCATGTTATTCCCCTCACCCACGATGACGCCGTTTTGCATGATGACGGCGCCGAATGGACCACCACCCGTTCTGACCGATGCTTTTGAATGCTCGACTGCGACGCGCATAAAATTCATGTGTTCTTCCGTGGTATTCATGTAGGTTATTTGAGGTCTATGGGTAAGATTAATAAAAATGACAGTGAAATGCCGCATGAAACTCGGGGCAGCGACGAAACACTCATGCACCCCGCTCCAACTCTCGCATGCTGACTTATAATGTCGCCGACGCTGAATTCAGAAGGCAGGCGGCAAGTTCCGGAGTCTCCGTCCAGCCACAGGTGCCGCTTGGCTGTCGCTCGCAGACCCCGGATTGATAACATGCATATGCGGCGTTGTATTCGCACGTTGAGATGGCATCGGGTCTCTCGGTACATAGTTGCCCCGAACAACCACCGATGAAGCATTTACCCAATACGGAGGGGGTAACTTTGGGTTCTTGCGGCAACACGGTGAACTGAAGCTGATAATCTGCATCGGTTTCCGTGATCTTGGAATTCTGCTCGGGCAGGACGTGGGCAAGCAATATTGTTTCGTTGTCTGCCGCAACGATCTCACCGAGCTTAAGAATACTCACTCGTGATCTTCCCCCTGTGGTGACGGATACCTTCACGCGCACCGTCCCCGCCTGGATACACTGCACATCATTGGGACAACGGCTATCTTCCTCGATAGCAATCGGGCGCATGGAGAGATCCTTAAATGTCGCGATCTGACCCAGACGAAGCGTTACATCGCCATAAGGCAAAACAGTATCTTGCGTTACTGGCGGAATCACGGGGGCTGTGATAGGTGCCGCCGGGGCTGTCTGCTCCGCGAACACCGGCTCGCACGTCGTGAGCTCGATACGCTCCGCAGTCTTATCGTTCAATTGTGCATATACACCGATCAAGACAACAGCTTTTGCGTCTGTAACATGATAACACGTTGCACTCAGTACCCCGGGGACTCCGCTTCCTAGTTCAATAAATCCCACATCCCATCCCGCATCTGCCCTTTTTGCTTCTATGAAACTTGGTGGAAGCGAAACTACTTTGTACGCGGCTAATTCAGGATACGCACCGATGATCGTATCTATCGCTTCCTCCCGAGCAAGGGTAATTGTTTCGGGTTGCGAAAAGAACGCGTATGAAAGCACGCTTATGAGAATGAGTAATAACGTTAACCCGCCGATCTTCAATGTGTTGTTCATAAATGTATAGTGATTATACCGTAAATCACGAATAGATCACCAGCGTCAACTCATTTTACTCCGCGTTCCGGAGAGGTTCGATCCCGAACTGCAGTAGCTCATGTTTCCCTCTCATGCCGCTTTACACTTGGCCCGTTTGACAAAGCAACGCGCGCCAGTATTCTAATGAAGGAAACAACAGCACATGGAGGCCACATGGCATTTGAACTGAAAAACTGGAAACAGCCTGGTTGCTCCGCGACGCTTAAGACCGGTAACTTCTCCCGACGCGAAGAATTCTCACGTGAGATCAACCAATCGTTCGGCGGGGGCGGCGGACTGAATGCGAACTATCGGACTGTTGAGGCAGTTGCGCGCGCCGCAAACGTCCTCGGAAAATTCGGCCTCGAGTACGGCACCGACTTCGTTTGGAAGACCGCGCAAAATGGCGAATTCTCTTTGGATTTTCTCGATCCGCAGACGAAACATATCGCCATGCAAATGCTCGCATCGGCTACCATCGTCACGTGAGTTTGTCCGAGACGCTCGGAAATATAATAAACCGCCTCAGGAAATGAGGCGGTTTTTTTGATGTCGACATGAAAAAGCGGACACCATTGTGTCCGCCGCCATCACTACCCTAGCTCGATGAATTGCATAGGATCGGGAAACAACCTCGCTAGCCGCGAAATGTCATCATGCCTTCCGTACCCGTCGAGCTCGAGCGACTTATCGAGGAAACATTCATACGCTTGCAAGGTCATTGCCTGCACGTGTGCGTGCGTGTACCAAGCACCATTCGAAGAAGAAGGACCGACCGCGGCAAAGATATCACCGCGCTTGAGTGTCGCACCCACCACATGCCTCACATGAGCCAAGTGACCGTAGATAAGCACGATCGGCGCATCATCGAGCTTGACCATGACCCGGGTCCCCCAGCCTCCGACAAGCGGATGGTCATTGTCGACGAGCACGATCTCGCCCGGCATATCGAGCGCGATCGGCGTGCCGGCTTTCGTATTGATGTCGAGTCCCAAGTGAATGTACTTGCTGCCCAGATCAAGATAACTGCCGCTCCACAGAACGGAACGATCTTCGAGCCATCCGCCGTAGGAAAAGTCGAGGCCGAGTTTCGCATGACACTCGAGGACCATGAATTGACAGATGGTGGGATCAAGCAGCGGGCTGATCTTCGGGTACCCGACCGCCCCTGAGCGGATGCGACAATAGCCATTCCGCAACAACCATCCGCGCGCGTACTCATCGAGATCGACGTAACCGGGCATTTGCCCCTTCAGTGTTGGAAAGATCATGAGTATCCCCCTTGAATGAATCCGTCGGTCATACTACATAATCGCGACATAGGTGTCGATACGTGGGAAAGAGTTTTGCGAGTGCCTTCGGCGACCCCGGAACTGCTTTTGCGCTTGAGTATTTCTCTTTTCTCTCGTACGCTGAAGCAATGAGAAATGAATCATTCAATGCACAAGACGACGAGGTGAAAACGGGGGTGAATGAAGCCACCAACGAGGCCGACCCAACGACATATTCCATGCTCCCCCCCGATGAGATGCGCGTCAAACTCATTCGTCCGCTCAATGAATACAGCCTTCCCGTCCGAACAGCCGATGGGGAAACATATTATGAACTTTCGAATAAAAATGACCCACGAGGGCAGCAGGTGGTCGCACGTATGCTGAAAGGCGTACTTAACGTAGCCGACGTCGTGACCGTTCCGGATGAAGAAGGAAAAGAACGATACTATTCACGAAAAATGCCGCTCCAAAAGATCGAGAACGACACTTCAAAAGAAGAGCTCGCGTCTGAGCAATTACTCCTCGAGTATCTCTTCAACAGCAAGGATCACCTTTTCAATCCGCAGAGTAATTGGGCGAACAATGCCACATATAAAGATGGAAAAATGGTCCACTTTGACTTTGGCGAGGATGCGGATAATTTTCTTCGAGCTCCCACGAATCGTGATTCGCTCATCGCACGATTGCAGTTCATGAGTCCTGAAACGATCGCGCATCTGAAAGAAAAATTATCCGAACTTCATGAGCGATTTGCAGGTGAGGAGGGGAAAGAATTTTTTCGCTCGATCATTGCCGCAAGCGCCGCTCCCGCGACGGAGGTTTTCACGTCACATGATGCTTTTGAAAAACATGCCGACCTTGACCCCGTAGAGCTACTCCACATGGTGCTGATGGGTCGCATTGAGGGTTTCAAAAAGACACTGGACAAAATGGGGCGGGCGGAACAGTGACCTGCGACGTCAGTAGTTCTCGGTGATATCTTGTTGTGATAAATTTTGATTCCAGGGACGCAACACGATAAAAACGCCCATGGCGATACTCGTGACGATAGCTGCAAAAATGAATGCATATGCGGGATTCATGACCCAAAGAACGCCTGCAATAACAGAAGCGGGAAGATAGATCAAGCCGGTGACGAAGTTATACACGCCGATGGCAGTGGCCCGTCTGTCTTTTTCTATATCCATAATAAATGCCTTGCTTTGGGCGTCATCAATACTGTAAAAAATACCAAACAACAGGAACAAGATGACCACCTCCCATTTTTCAGTGGCAAAGACAAAGCCTAAAGACATGATGATATATGTAACATATCCTAAAGCAACAATGTACTTTCGCCCGAATATGTCACCGAGTTTTCCTATCGGGATGGAAATTATGACGAACGAAACGTTGAAAAGTGCGTAAAGCAGTACCACGTCACCCATTGAAAAACCTATGGAATAAGCCCGCAACAGAAGAAACCCGAAACTGAAATATGCTAAAGAAAAAATTCCCGCAGGAATAAGATACGATCGAAATTGCGGACTTAATGTTCCCCACGCCTTAAACATATTTTCGCGTTCATGAGAAATACCCGGACGATCTTTTATGAACAAAAGCACAACGACCGATAGTGCAGCCGTTATCACGGCCAAAAAAAAGATCACATGGAACGTACCCGTGCTCTCTCCGAGCACGCGAAGTAAAAAATATGCGACAAGCGGACCGAGCACGGCGCCCGCTTTGTCCATCGCCTTGTGCAGACCAAAAACATACCCTTTCGTTGACTCATCCGTCATTTCTGCGAGCCATGCATCTTTGGGCGGACCTCGAAAGCTTTTTCCCAAACGTTCAATTACCCTGAAAGAACCGAGAGCGAGGACGGATGTGCCAAAAAGAAGTATCGTCTTTGCCACCGTTGAAAACCCATACCCCGCTACGGCAAGGGGCTTTCTCTTCCCGTAGCGATCTGACAACCAACCGGAAAAATAGTTGAGCGAAGATGCAGACAGGTCAGCAAGACCCTCGATCAAACCGAGGAGAGAGGTTGAAGCACCCGCCACGACGGTAAAAAATAGGGAGAAGACCGAAAAGATCGCCTCGGAACTGAGGTCGGTCAAAAAGCTGACGATACCCAATTTTATGACGTCAGGATGAACATTCAACGGTCCTTTTTTCATTACCTACCATTATACTACGAGCCACGGGTGGGGGCCCTTTTCCTTATTGCTAACATAAACCAACTTGCGACCTTACCGATCTCATCCTTGAGATATCTCACATTACTGTACTCTGATGGATAGCCGACCAATTCCATGAAGCCGACACCGATTACCCTCTTATCCCCGAATGAACCCTCCACCTTAAGCGGACCCTCCCAATAATTAATTGACCCAAAAAGCATTTCCTGACCTTCGATCACTGCAGTCAGATTCACCTCTATGTTTTTTTCCGGTATCGTAATGCTCCATGAGACTGGATAGACCGCCTTGCTTTTTGGACTTGTCCAATGCTTATCCAAAGGAATGATCTCGATCTCAGTGTAATGCCCCTCTGTACCATCCGGATACGAAATGTCGGCAAAAAAAGTCTTGACCTTGCCATCGTCATATACACAGCAGACCATTTCCGTATCATCATCGAATTGCACCGAGAACCAATCCCACCTATTCACGGAATAACTCGCATCCGCCCATTGGTGATCCATCCAGGACTTGCCGGTAACAGTTATCCATTTGTCATTGACCTTTATTTTTCCTACCGTTCTGAGATTCGTTAAGGAGTAATAATAGGTTGTCCGAGAATGGAAATCGAGAAATCCGTTTCCCCCTTCGAGCAGCGGCTCCTTCACTGACGTTAACTGGAGATCAATGTCCTCATTTTTTAGATGATAAACTGACTCACCTATTTTTTCAATGACACAGTTCGTGTAACTATTTTTGACGGTGGGATTGATATAACTAATGTAGAGGAGCGGTTTAGAAAAGCTATCGTCGGAAACAAGCGAAAGAGGAGCTATCCGCTGATTAAAACTTTTATTCGTTAGGTCCGAAAGAGAGAAATGAGAGAAGTAGGCTGTTTTGATCCGCAGCCGACTCAAAAAAGGTCTTTTCACCTTCTTCATATCCACCTTGAACAGACAGTCCATAAAAGGATATTCATTGCCATCTGCATCTTTCAGGTGGCCGTTAAAATACCACCACTCAACGATATAATCGTGGATTGATTCATCTTCCGGGAATTTTATCGGCTTGTACCCTTTATGCATGATTTCTTTACCTGCTTCTCACTCAGTAAGTGTGTCAAAAGAAGACAACGACTGTCAACAGGCGTCATTCGATCCGCTGATCGTAGCTCACACGGGTCATTCCTCCCTCGCAACGGAAAAGACCATCGTAAAGACCGAGAATAAACGTTGAAATTCGGGCAATTTTCACCGATGAAAGAAAATACTCCCTGAGCTTGTATTAATAGTGGAGGGGGTTGAAATTAATCATTGATCTAAAGAGAAACACATATGAACAAAAAACTATTCGGCTTAGGAGTTGCAGCACTTGTCCTTGGAGGACTCGGGGTATCCGCGAGCGCTGCGCTTGCATATAGAGGAGACCCTAGCGTTAAAGGTCCAAACTACAGCACAGAGCGCCATGAGGCAATGGAGAAGGTATTTGAGCAGAAGGATTACAATGCATGGAAAGAGCTGATGCAAGGACGAGGACGAGCAACGGAAGTCATCAATCAGGGGAACTTTGCAAAATTTGCTGAGGCTCATGAATTGGCAGAGCAAGGAAAGATCGCTGAAGCACAAAAGATCCGCCAAGAACTTGGCCTCGGTGTTGGAGGTGGAGAAGGACGAGGAAAAGGGATGGGCAGGCACATGAATCGTTAAGCAAAAGCACAACCCCCAAGCACACTACCCCGAGTCACGATCGGGGATTTAGTGTACATGATCAATAATACTGAGTAGAATTTTTATATGGACGAGAACGAAAAACTTTCAGATGAAGCAATAGTTGAAAAAGTTCGATCAACTGATCGGGATCTTTACGCTATACTCATTGAGCGATATCAACACAAACTACTCCGCTACGTCACTCACCTCATCAAGGATGAACACATGGCGACCGACGTCGTCCAGGAAGCCTTCATTAACGCGTACATCAATCTCAACGGTTTTGACGTAAAAAAGAAATTTTCGAGCTGGATATATCGTATTGCACATAATGTGGCACTCAACATCATCAAAAAATATCCGAGTGAAGTCCCTCTCTTGGATACTGCGGATTTTGTAAGTGATGAAGACATCGAAAAGGAATTCGAGCAAAAAGAAACAGTGGAGATGGTGACGAAGTGCCTCGAACAGATACCCCTCCTCTACGCTGAACCGCTCACGTTGTATTATATAGAAGAGAAGTCGTATGCAGAGATCAGCGACATCCTGCGCATACCAATGGGTACCGTTGCGACGCGCGTAAGTCGCGCAAAAGCCTTAATGAAACACTTATGTCAAAAGAATTAAACAACATCACCGACACCATCATGGGAAAGATCCATGGTGAGCAGATAAAACCCCGCCCAAAGATATACTTTATTCTCGGATCACTACTCACCTTCTTGGGGTTGGTCTCTTCAATAGTTGTCTCAGTTTTCCTTTTTGGATTACTGCGTTTTCTTTCTCGGTCGCACGGACCAATGGGAGAATATCGCCTTGAGCAATTTCTTTCGAGTTTCCCGTGGTGGGCGCCCGTATTTGCGATACTCGGACTCGTTCTCGGAATATGGTTGCTCCGACGCTATGATTTTTCCTACAAGATAGATTTCAAGATCATCATCGCGGGATTCATTGTTGCAATCATCACTGCAGGTATTCTTGTCGACATGACGGGAGTCAATGATGCATGGGTGCGCCGAGGGCCAGCAAAGGAAATGATGCAAAAATACCTCAACGGAGATGGCGCACGATTCGATGATGCGGGATGGAGACGATGAGGAAATTAACAAAAAGCTATAATCAAAGCAATGGTCAACCTCGAAATAAAGGGATCAAATATTGCGGGGCATGGAGTTTTCACTAGAGATAATATCGTCTGCGGTGAGAATATCGGGTTAGGATTCAAAAGAATTAGCACCACGGGAAATCCTGATGTGGATTATGCGAGAACGAGCCTCGGAGAGAAAATAAATCATTCACAAGATCCCAACATAGGGCTGTTACAAAATGGAGATAAATTTTATTTTATCTCCTCAAGAGATATTCGATCTGGTGAAGAACTATTATTGGACTACGGGGGTATCCCCTGGGAAGGGAAACGAGATTTTTCATAAAACAGACATTGGCTTTAAAAAATGCCAATCAGCAAGATTAGCGCATTTATCAAATTAGATGCAGGGGACGACGTTGGAACTATTCTTCTGGAGGGATCTCATTAAGAATGTCATAGTCAGAATAAGCGATCCTCAAAATGTTCTTCGCTTCCCGAAATGACGCGGCTCCATACATACTACTTTTACCCCAGACATAAATAGTTTTCGAATCAGTCACGAATTTCAATCTTCCTCCTCCCCTTACCCATTCAACAACGAGGCCTGCGTCACCCATTTCTTCTGCAATGTCCTTATGCCATTCGATTTCTGGATCGCCCCAAAGCAGAAGTTCATCGCTATTGAAAATCTTGGCGATGATATATTTTTGAGCTACATCAGGGACGACTCTTGGATTTACTATCTTCATAAAATGAGCATACCAAAAAAAATACTGCGCGTCAGGAACAAACTGGAACCTATTTAAGTTAGAAGAAGCATAAATATTAGAGGCGAAAAAGATGGAGTGAAGACGACGCATTGCCCTACAAACTACCTTTCAGGGTCTCACGAAGAGGCACCCCGGAAGACCGCCCAAAACGATCTCCTGACTTAGCATTCAATATCCGCAGTGAAACTTTTACCCGTAATGCAAGTTATCCGCAATAGCGCTTGTGTAATATATATTTTACGTATAGTATATATTACATTAGTAATAAACATAATTATATGATCGCAAAACCGGAGTGGTTCAAAAGAAGAAAGTATACGGGCTGGGGGCTGACACCTTCTACTTGGCAAGGCTGGGCATATATTGTCGTTATGATACTGCCGATAATTGTCATAACTGAAATGAATGTCATTGGGTCAACGCAAGTAGTATTGCTCTCATTGTGGGCGATCGTTTTTGGTATCGATTTCATAGCTATGATGGTTCATGTGCCGAAAGACGAGCGGGATATAATACACGAAGCGATCTCTGAGCGAAATGCCCTTTGGGCTATCTTAGTAGTGCTCACCGCAGGCATCGGTTATCAGATTGCCGCAGGCATTGTTGTAAACGAGATCACGAGAGTTGATCCGGTGATCTTATTAGCTCTCATCGTTGGTACTATCGTTAAAGCCGCTTCAAATTTCTATTTAGATAAGAAAAATTAAAAATGGAAACAAACATTGCTCTTTATCGAAATAAATTAAACCTTACGCAAGAAAAACTTGCTGAACTTGCAGGAGTAACCAGACAAACAATTATTTCGCTTGAACAAAACAGATATAACCCATCTCTCCTCCTTGCTCACAAAATTACCCAAGCACTCAAGCAGAAACACATAGAGGATGTCTTCTACTTATAATACCGATAAGATAGTAAATAAATAAGGCAAGGATCGACCAGTAGAGAGCAAATACAGCGGCAACAAATGGAGGTGGTGGATCATCTCGCAAAAAATCAGTAGAAAGCAGCATGGGTCCCATCAAAACAATTTTGATAGGCAATTGAATTTTGTATCCGGCACTCTTCCAGCCTATTTGTGGATCCGTCCCCAACAAAGACTCCCCTTTCTGAGGAAAGAGTCGAACGTCTGACCCAAAAAGTGAGTTGGAGATGAATTGAAAGGCAAACGCAGAAATGAGGAAGAGGGCAACAAATTTTTTCTTAGAAATATTCATATACTCTGAATTATACCGCTTTTCTGTTTTTAAAAGCTGGCCGACCCTAGATAAAACCGTGGTCAGTCAAGCCCACCTTGGTCGGATGACTTGGTGTCGATATATCTGATACGAAGAGCACTAGGTGCACTTGCTACATTTTCTGATCATTCTTGACTCTCAAAGCTACTGGTGTACTATTTATGGCGGTTTGTTCACGAGGAGGGTTTTGTCTATGTTACACAAAATCGGCGTAGCATTCACATTGTTGATGATACTTGCGCTTGGCACCCGGGGCTATTTTGTAAATGATGACATCGCCAACCAGACACTCGAGCCGTTCGGCTATACGAACATAAAAGTCATCGACAAATCAATACTTATCATGTCTGGTTGTGTACGAGGCGACTCGGCGCGCCTAACTGTCTCGGCAACTTCGCCGCAAGGAAAAAGTATAACCCTTTATGTCTGCACGTCGTGGCCATTCGGCCGCAATACCATTAGTGTTCCCTGAAATATCACCGCAAGTAAAGGCTTGCGGTTTTTTTAACCACAAAATAGGCTTCTTTTTGTTCTCAAAATATTTTTTAAAAAAGAACGCGCATCATAAGAGCACGACATGTCTACGGGTCAAACTTGATCACGAGTCACTAAATATTTTGGCGCAAGGCAGCCAAAAGCCTAAGTGCTCTCGACCCCGGCACCACAAGAGTACTTCTTGTTTTCTAACTCGCTTACTCATAAGAAAACAATGTCGCTCGGCGACACCGCACTTAGGAAAGTGGCGGCGTAGACCGCCTCCGTCTTTCGAGTCCCTGACCCGCGAGCAACCGCAAAACAAAACCACTCCATACAGAGTGGTTTTGTGCGGCTGCTGCGGGTCAGGGAATCTCGACGCCTACTGCGTCAGTACCCGTTTCCTATTTTCTCAACATAAGAATGTCTCGAAAATATGGGAGAACGGCTTCGAGTCCCTGCCGGAAGCCATGCAGATGGCTTCCTCTCCTCGCAAATGAAAACACCCCCATTAAAAGGGGTGTTTTCATTTGCTGCGGGTCAGGGACTCGAACCCCAATACTCGCCTCCAGAGGGCGATGTCCTACCATTAGACGAACCCGCAATGATATAAAGCCTAAAACAAAACCGTCTTAGAACAGTCGGCTCAGTATAGCCAATTCGCCCTATTTTTCAAGTCATCATGGGATTATAATGAGATCATCATGAAAACATACGAATCATATGCTGCCCTCGTGAAGCCCTTCTTTGCGCCCCCCGCCTGGATATTCGGACCCGTGTGGAGTGTGCTCTACCTCATCATCGCCGGCTCATTCGGATACGTCGGCTATCTTTTTTACTTAAAGCGCATCCCCTTTGCGGTGCTGCTTCCGTTTATTTTGAACATCATCTTCAATCTCGCCTTCACGCCGATCCAATTCGGGATCAAAAACCTTCCCCTAGCTTCGCTCGACATCATCCTCGTGCTCATCACCCTCGCATGGGCGATGTGGGCGATATTCCCGATCGCACGATGGGTCGCGTATGTGAATATACCCTATTTTCTCTGGGTCTCCTTCGCAACGATACTTCAACTCACCATCACGTGGATGAACCGGTGACATGAAGCGCAATAGTGAATTCCATGATTTTATCGTGCATGACCTGATGGGTCATATTCCCGGCATTACCTCGTGTGCCATGTTTGGCGGCTATGGTGTTTACTTAGACGGGGTCATCTTTGCGCTGGTTCTAAATGGCGTACTCTATTTCAAAGTTGATGGGGTTAATCAATCGCAATACGAAAAATATGGGAGCACGCCTTTTGTGTACAAAGCAAAAGGAAAAAAGGTAACGCTGAGCTATTTCACGCTTCCTGAAGAAATTATGGAAAACCCCGACCTCCTTTCGATCTGGATTGAAGACGCAGTCGACGCGAGTCTGCTGGCCAAAAAACCAAAGTGCAAATAAAAATCCCCGCCGTGAAGCGGGAATTGTGTCTTCGGTGTTTTTCTTATGTCATCTGATGCTTGTCGATGTTTCGCTCAAACTCATGCAGGCGCCTCCAGATACTCCTGAGTTCCGTCACCGTCGTCCAATTGTCGATGAAAAGCGAAAAGCTCGAATGCACCTTATCAAAGGCATTACTGACCTTCATCAGCACTCCAAGTGTGATCAATCCTGTGGTACCTGCGGGGAGAAAGAGGTTCGGCCCTGCGATCATGAACGGCACAAGTACCATAATCTGACCGTACAAATTAGACCAGAGATCAAAATACCCGTAATGCAGGAACAGTCGCCGATAGTTGAGTCGCACGCTGGTGAACATCTCGAGTAGTGTCGGAATCGACGCGTGATTTTGCTTATCATCTTCGCCATACACGAGCTCCTTGCGAAAGCGCGCCTCGACAACGTCATTGTTATACTGCAGCTTCGGAAGATAATATCCGACGAACCAAGAAATCGTCATGCCACCCAAGCTTGTGCACAGCGCCACCCACACCAGCGAACCAGCTACGGGCCCGAAATATGGAAGCGGAATATGTGAACTCAATGTCCAAAGCACAGGAAGGAATGCAATGAGTACCATGACGGCACGAGCAACCTGAAGTCCGAGTGACTCGACGATCTTTGCAAAACGCGATGCGTCCTCTTGGATACGCTGGCTTGCTCCCTCGATCTCAATTTTCACATTCCGCCATTTAGGAAGGTAGCTCATAGTGATTGCCTCCCTCCACGCAAACCCATAGTGCCTTGTAAAATACCCAGTAATACTGGCAAGGATTGAATATGGGATCGCAATGTAAAAGAAATTCATCAACTCTTTCCAGAATTGGTCGAGATTGTGCGCTGACACATCGCCCATCATGTCGTAGAAGCGTCCATACCAGTCATTCAAAAGCACCGTCATGTGCACCTGCGCATAGAGCGAACAGAGCAAGAACACAAGTCCGCCGTACGCCCACCAGAACCACTTCTTGTCTCCAAAAAATGCTTTGATCATCACAGACTCCTTAGAGTTTCGTCAAAGAAAACGATCTTGTTTCATCCTGCAGTAGTTTATCGCACTTGTCAAATACCTCCTTGCCTTCAAATGTATGTCTTTTTTTTATCAGCCCCAGCTTTTTCAAACGAGAGCGAATACCTCCCGACTGGCGTTCATTGCAATCCGAGGGTACCCATTGGAAGAGAAAAATAGCGCAAAAAAACCCGCGCGAACGCGGGTTTGTTACTTCTTAGTAACTGGTCTTTTTTCGCAAAAGCCAAACGGCAAGCATTGGCACAACGAATCCGAGTGCGGTTGCCACGATGAGCAAGGTTCCCAATTCAGCGTAGTTCGCCTGTGTAATGATGGCATTCGTCGCTTCGTCTCTCACTTCACGAGTCACCACGAAGACCTGATTCAAATACTTCGTTCCGAGGCTGGACGCGGAGAGTGCAAGGTTCGTAAACGATGCCATGACCGCAAAGAATGTCGCCTTGAGCTGCTCCGGTGCCGAGTTTGCGATCCACGCAAGCATGGGAATCATTGCGACCTGCCCTAGAGGAGATGAAATTGCCGTATCGACGATCGCAATAAAGCGTGCGTCGACGACTCCTCCGGTCATAGCGGCCGTCCACTCATGCAATCCGTAATACATGCCAATTGTCGGAAGCGACAGCAACGTTCCCGCAACCGTCAGGAATCCGAGCACATATGCCATAGACCGCTCAGCAATAAAACGACGAAAACCGAGCATCCCGAGGAGGACGAGCGTGCTGCCGATGAATGACAGCTTCGCAAAGAATTCCTGATCGAAGTGCAATTCATCAATCTGCCACCACTCTATCCCCGGTCCAACTCCCGGCATCGCGCGATAGACGAAAATGAGGAGCGCCGTGACAATGAGCGTCCTGCGACCCTCCTTGCTGATCTCCTTCATGAGTTGATTCATGAGGAAGAGAATGATAAGAAGTGAGATACCAAAAACAATCTCCTGGCCTCCATCGATCTTGCTCAATCCGATCGTAATGGCAGCAATTGCGAACGCAAGCCCGCCACCAAGTAACACCCAGTTTATCGCGGGAGCCTTACATGCTCGATCGAGAAATGCCCGGGCCTCAGCTTTCGTTTTTCCTTGCGCAACGAGCGTCCGTACGTCACTCCAACGAAACACCGATGCAAGCAAGACACCGAGCACTGAGATCATCGGGATGGCGAGGGCAAGCTGGTATACAAAAAGATACGTAGCCGCTTTTTCCGCCGGCGGAAGATCTCCAACACCAGTGAGCAGAAAGATATTTACGAGAGATACCAGGATACCACCGCCGATGATCGCAATGCGACCAAGTGTCTGCATGGTCGTGTGCATCAGCTTGAGATCGGCGTCGCTCACCGCGGTGCCGTCAAGATTCATGCGCGGAACTGCTTCGACCGTCATCGCATCCGCAACGATATCTTGGAGCACATACCCGATCGGCGCAAGCAGAACCGCGATGACATACCACGCTTCCACTCTGGCAACTTCGCGCATCGCATCGGTATAACCAAGAAGTCCGACCATAATGCCGAGGCTCGACGCAATCAATCCTGCTCCGAGAATTACGAATGCGCTTTTCCACCGCCACAGAAGATCGACAAGGTGACCAATAGGCATCTTGAGTACCCACGGCAAACCAATCCAAAAACCGAGCGCACTCAGAAATTCCGCAGAAAGCCCGAGTCGCTCCTTCACGTAGAACGTGCCAACGATGGCAGTAATCCCGGAAACACCCGCAGCCATGTATACCATGAGCGGAGGGAGATACGAGGTGCGCATCTCCTTGAAGATGGAGAAGAAAGCTCTGAGAAAACCGATTGTTCTCATGATATTTTCTTTCAATGAAATGTATGTCTACCGTCAATCCTGCAGTAGTTTATCGCACTTGTCAAATACCTCTCGCTTTCAAATTTTTGTCTATTTTTTTATCAGCCCCAGCTTCTTCAAACGAGCACGGATACCCCCCGACTGCCGTTCAAGTGTCTGTGCGATGTCCTTCGTCTTCTTTCCCTCTTTGAACATTTTTGTGAGTCGTTCTTCCTCTTCCTTTCCCCACTTCGCTCCGAGCTTTGCGGGTTTTTCATGTGACACCTTTTTTACCTTTTCTTTTTTCGCAACGACGGCGTCTTTTTGCTTCGGAGCAATGCCCGCTCCGAATCGAACAAGACGGATCGTTTCATAAGAATAACGTTCATCCAATTCAAGGTAGAGCGGCTTGAGAAATTCTCCTCCGATCGTCTCGATCGTTTGCGTTATCTCCTTCACCACCGACGCAGGAAGCTCGGCAAAGGCGGCGATGTCTATCGACGGGAGCTTTCCGAGTAGCGCGAGTTCTTCGATATGGCCCACGATCGTCCCCTCGGTCACGTCCCGACGCTTGGCAATCGCGGCGAGCGTCATCCCGGGGCTGAGGAGCGCGAGCGTTTCTTCATACGTACTCAGTTTTGGAACACCGAATGCCTTGGCAATGATTTCTTTTTTCGCCAGATTCCCTCCAATGGCGAGTAAAAAGTTCTCGTGTAACTTCCGGAGGTCGGCGTCCGACATGTCGAGAAACCCCGCCTCCGCTTCATCCGAACGCTCGTGAAACGCGAGGTCGCGCTCAAGCACAAGAGGGTGCACCTCGAATGCGCGCTGATTGATGCCGAGGATGTGCAATCCCGAGAATGCGCGTACACGAGAGAGTGCCACATACCCTTGCCCGTATTCAAATGCGCGCGAGAGATCCATCGTCGCGGCATCAAGGCTCATCCCCTGGCTCTTGTGCACGGTAATAGCCCACGCGAGTCGGAGCGGTACCTGAGTGATGGTGGCGAGCACTTTCCCAGAATCATCAACGGCCCATTCGGAAGGAAGCGCGGTAATATTTTCTCCGCCCGATGTTTCAACAATTGGAAAACCATTGTCCTCGTCGAATCCCACCACCGTCCCCAATGTGCCGTTCACATAGCCGTTTTCAAAATTATTTTTGGTGAACATCACCGATGCGCCTTCTTTCAACACCAGTTCCTCGGGTGAAAGACAGCCCTTGATCAGCTGCTCCACGCGATTGCTCGTCCCCTTCGTGCTCATGAGAAAGACCTTTTCTTCCGTTTCAAGTTTTGCGAGCTCTTCCGTATTCTTTTTGTCGACATCAATGTTGTGCGTATAGAGCTGCGGAATGTCGTGTGGATGCTCACCTGGGAGCACGTGCCTCTCGCCGATATATTCAAAGACGCTATCCTCGAGCTCTCCGCGGCGAATGGCGCCAAGCGTAGAGAGAAACGCGGTGTCTTCCTGACGGTGCTGCTCGGAGAGATAGCACACTATGGGATTCGCCACTCGCCATGCTGTTGATTCGAAACAAAACTGCGCACGAACACCGCTTGCCCGGTCCGCGATGGGAGGCAGCTGAAAGAAATCGCCGACGAAAATTATCTGCAGTCCGCCGAAAGGCTCGTGCTTGCGACGAAGCGTTCGCGTGACCGCCTCCACCATGACCAGCGTGTTGCCGTCGAGCATCGATATCTCATCGATGATAAGCACCTTTGCATTGGCGATACGCTTCACAAGTCCTTCGTTCGAGGACAGCGCATCGAGGTCATATTCGGTGAGCGCACGCTTGATGCCGATACCGCTCCATGAATGAATGGTCATCCCGCCGACGTGCGTCGCGGCGATACCCGTTGAAGCAGTGATCGAAGGATTGACGTTGTGCTCGCGGAGGTAGCGGATATATGCGTTTACGGTATGCGTTTTACCGCTCCCGGGCTCCCCCGTGAGGAATACATTCGCCCCCGTTTTCATAATAGTAAGAGCGGTCTCTTGAATCATTGCACAAGCGTACCTGCTTTCGCGGACTCAATCAAGCTGAAGGATCTGTATGCCGTATTGTTCGATCTCTTTTTTTGGCCAAAACTGATAGAGCTCCTCAAGTGAGAACTTGCGAACGAAATTTATTTTTTTCGTCACTGCGCGTCCCGTATATGACCCGCTCTTCGAATCCCATTCTTGCAGCACCAATTCATCTCCTTCATTTGCGATAAAATCACCCAAACGTAATTCGTATCTCTTCTTCCCATTTGCGACGAGATCAAAATGTTCAGTGAGAATTTTTTTTACTATTTGCGCCATATTATTTCTTCTTGCTTGTCGCCCGACTGCTTACGCAGGCCTTGATGAATGCATCAAAAAGCGGATGTGACGTGAGCGGTCGTGCGGTGAACTCGGGGTGGAATTGCGTACCAAGGAAGAACGGATGCTTCAACTTCGGAAGCTCGGCGATCTCCATCAACTTTTCATCAGGCGAAATACCCGAGAAAACAAGTCCTGCTTTTTCGATTGCAGCAACGTATTCCGGATTCACTTCATAGCGATGACGATGACGCTCGTGAACCATCTCCGCTTTGTATGCACCGCGTGCAACGGTTCCTTCCTTGAGATAAGCGGGGTACGAGCCGAGACGCATGGAGCCGCCATAGTCACCTGCATCGAGCTTCACCTGCTGATCCGGCATGACCGCGACCACGGGGTACTTCGTCTTCGGATCGATCTCGGTAGTGATGGCCCCCTTCAGTCCGAGGACATTCCTCGCATACTCTGCGACCATAAGCTGCATACCGTAGCAAAGCCCGAAATACGGGATCTTGTGCGTGCGCACGTATTTTATGACGTTCAATTTACCCTCAATACCGCGTGCGCCGAATCCTCCCGGTACAACGATGCCGTCATACTGCGCAAGCTTTGCACAATTCTTCGCCGCGTTTGTTCCCTCAAAATCCGTTGCAGCGATCCAGTCGATGACCGGCCTCTTTCCCGCATGAAATGCCGCATACTTGAGCGCTTCAATGACCGAGAGGTAAGAGTCGGCAAGAACGAAATCGCCTGTTGCAAAATATTTCCCCACCATCCCGATACGCACTTCGCCCTTCGTGTTCTTTGTCTTCCGCACAAAGCCTTTCCACGGAGCGAGATCGACGGGTTTCTTTGACTTCAGCTTGAGTAATTTCATGACGATCGTCGCGATATTATCCGCCTCAAAATTGAGCGGCACATCATACACACTATCGACATCCGGCGCGGAAATGACCTGCTCGACGCGCATCCCCGACGATGACGCGATCTTCTCTTTACGCTTCATATCAACGGGCACCTCACCGCGGGCAATGATGATATCCGGCTGCACCCCGTATGAATTCATTGTGCGTACCGCATACTGCGTCGGCTTCGTCTTCATTTCACCCAGCTTGCCGGGTACAGGAAGATAGGTTACAAGCACAAAGAGCACATCATCGGGATTCGCCATTTTCAAGGTGCGTGCCGCCTCGATGAACATGACGCTCTGATATTCTCCAAGCGTGCCGCCGATCTCAACGATCGTAATATCCGACTTATCCTTCTCCCCTGCGTCCTTAATACGACGGATCACCTCTTCGGGGATGTGCGGCACCGGCTCAACGCAGCGGCCTCCATAGCCGAGTGCACGCTCGCGGTCGATAACGGTTTTGTAAATGAGTCCTCCCGTCATATAGTTCTCGGTATTCAGGTCTCTGCCCAAGAAACGTTCGTAGGAACCCATGTCTTGATCGGTCTCGAGTCCGCTCTTGAGGACAAATACTTCGCCGTGTTCAGTGGGATTCATCGTGCCCGCGTCGACGTTCAGATACGGATCGATCTTTATGGGCGAGATCTTGAACCCGCGCGCCTGAAGCAAAAGTGCGATCGAAGACGTTGCGACACCCTTTCCCACCCCGCTCATGACCCCACCTGCAACGAAAATGTACTTGTGCGCTTTTGCCATATTAAAAAAGCGGGAGGTCCCGCTTTGATTAAACTTTTAAGTATCTCCGCACCGCAAGGAACGATGAAACTGCGCCTAGGAACACTCCGCCAACCAGCAAAATGGCGAAGATCTGATTGAGATGATTGATGTAATAGGAGAAGAAGAAGTCGACTCCGCCATAGAAATTCTGTGTCGCATCACGAAGCCAATGTGTCACCGGATAAAGCAGTGCGGTCGCAACGATCGCCGCAACCATGCCGTACATGATGCCCTCGACGATGAACGGTCCTCGCACGAACGAATTATTGGCCCCGACGAGACGCATGATAGCGATCTCTTCGCGGGAAACATAGATCGCCAAGCGGATTGTATTGAAGGTGATCACGATCGCGATTGCGATCAGTACGAGCAGTATGGCAAAAGATACTTTTTCAACCCCATTCGTGATATCGGTCAATTTGTCGATGACCACTTTGTTCTTGCTGAAATTAACACTATAGATCAGATTCCCTCCGGGACCGGCCGTCTCCTGATCGCTCTTGATGCGCTTGGCGATCGCTTCATATTGAGACGTGTCTTTCGCCTTGATGTTCAAAATTGCCCCGAGTGGATTATCGATCAGCTCATCGAGTGCCTGAGTCATAAGGTAGTCATTACTGTGACGTGCTTTGAAATTCGCGATTGCCTGATCGCGAGAAATATATTCTATCGACTTGACCTCCGGAAGCTCTTCGAGAGAGCGCTTCATCAAAAAGATATCGGATTCCTGCGCGTCAGGATTAAAATATACGTTCACATCAACCTTGTTCTTGATCTCCTCTAGGGTTGAATCAAGAAAGTTTGAAAAAAGGATCGTGGAACCAACCACAAAGAGCGCGATGCTCATGACAAAGATGGCCGATAAGGAGACAACAGCATTCCTCCAGAAATTAATGAATCCCGCTCTCACGATGCGGCGCGTACTAGTGAACATTCCCATGAGGGTATTTTCGCATGAATTGACCAGAAAAGCGAAGTGGACAGGTGAGGCCATTCACTCATGCATGGCGACCGAATCACGAGAATCCCGAAATAAAGAAATTCACCATGTTTGGGTGGTCCTCGGAAAAGAAAAAACGCCGCACGAGTATGCGACGTTTGAAATGGCAGAACTATTCTCCGGCGATTTGCCACGGATGATAAGGCACCCGTTTTATGGCTGATCTCTCAAACCCTCGTCCCCTACGGGATGTCAGGTGCTGGCGCGCCCCGTTACGGCTAAGCCCTTGGCATTACGCGTGCATCCACGCGAGCATGCCGCTTGAGATCTTTTCGTTTCCCTCTGTCGGTTTACCCTGTCGAGGATTATCCTCCCCTTCTGGTTCGGTCCGAGAACAGTTCCTTTAACGAGTCTAAGGGCATAGAGGAATGATGTCAACACAAGCATGATGCGGAGGATAGAGCTCGACCGGAATGAATGTCGGAGCGATCTCGACGGCCTTCACCACCAGCAAGTCTAAACCCCAAATGATAAGTCCGGTCATTGCCACTGCGGCACAAAAAGTCGCAAAAAGAGCGCATGCACGCCTTACCGAACCCTGCTTCAGTTTCATGGTCAATTCTCCTTTTCAAACTCTTCCAATACTCATCCTATGAAAATAACTGATTATGTCAATATGCCGGCCGAAATATTTTTGATGTACCACAGAGGGCATTTCATTTTTCTAAAGCGGAGTACCGCTGAGAAAAATTGGTCACATCACGAGGCGCAACGCGTCCTCTAGTGTCAGTGTTGGTTGAAGTTCTATGTATCATTCTTTAAGATTTTGGATAAAGAGCGAAGCCATGCAGGAAATATTCTCGAATATTTTCGATGCATCACGAGGCGCGGGGAAAGCGACAAGGAAGACATATTCATATATGTTGACCGAGTCGCTGGGGCATAAGTGCGCTGCCTTACAACAAAGTGAGGCGCGAAAATATTAGAGAATATATTTGCCGTGAGCATCGTCACGTATAACCTTCCCATTCTCCATCGTCACCACCCGCTTCTTCAGCGCGTCGATGATCCCCTTGTTGTGCGTCGTCAAAATGATCGTTGTTCCCATGTCATTGATCTTCTTCAATATCTGAATGATGTCGTAGGTATTCACCGGGTCGAGATTTCCCGTCGGCTCGTCGGCGATCAGTACATCGGGTTGCGAAATGATAGCACGCGCGATGGCGACACGTTGCTTCTCCCCTCCGGAGAGCTCGTGCGGAAAATGCAGCGCTTTTGACGCAAGATCGACAAGCTCGAGCACCTGCGGAACATCGGAGCGGATCTCCTCATCGGTACGTCCGGCAGCCTCAAGTGCGAACGCAATATTCTCATACGCAGTCTTATTGGGAAACAGCCGAAAATCCTGAAAAACAGTACCGATGCGTCTGCGATATTCCGGCACATGAGCGGCCTTGATACGATGGATATCGGTTTTTTCAAAAAAAACGGCACCTGACGTCGGCCTATCTTCTACCAAAAGAAGGCGCAACAGCGACGTTTTCCCGGCACCCGAATGCCCTACAATCGAGAGGAATTCCCCCGACTCAATGCCAAAGGTAACGTCCGACACCGCGGCGTGGTCAGAGTATAGTTTCGTCACATTATCGAAATAGATCATTAGCGACATTATACAGTAATGCCATTCGAGTTTCTAGGAGTCCCGGATCCTGCTTCACCGATAAATGAATTTGCCGAAGAAGAACACTCACGAAAAAGTTCCTAGGTAGACAAAATAACTCAAACAACGGAAGAGACGATAGCGCTTTTTTATTGCCGACGTAGAGCGAGCGAAATGAAAAAATCTTCTTTTTCATTTCCGAGCGACCAATTTTTCTTAGTGGTCATCCACTTAGAAAAATGGAAGTACTCTCCGTGGTGCCGAGGAGAGCTAAAAAGGTTTAATACCCCGCGGCTCTGCCGCGGACTCGCGCGAGGCTTTGCGAGCAGATTGCGAGTCCAGGGCTTGCCCCGGGGTTTAACACCTTTTACTTGAGATCCCTCTCTGCTTTGATGAACTCGTCGATCTCACCGTCTTCGAGGACGGCGTCGACCTTTGACGTCTCCACATCGGTACGATGATCCTTCACCATTTTGTACGGATGGAGGACGTACGAACGTATCTGATTTCCCCATTCGACTTTTGTCGTTTTCGAGACATACATCTTCTCCTTTTCCGCATTGGTGAGTGACTCACGTAAGTGAAATACTTTTGCCGTCAGCAATTCAAGAGCCATTTCACGATTATGTAACTGGGAACGCCCCGTCGAACAGTGCACAGCAAGCCCCGTCGGCTCATGTATCGCGCGCACCGCGGTCTCGCGCTTGTTCACATTCTGTCCACCCGCACCGCCCGAGCGCGAATATTCAAAACGCACTTCGCCCTCAGGAAGTGCCTCGATCTCCCCTTTCTTGAATTTCGGGATCACCTCAACCATCGAGAACGACGTGTGACGCTTCGCATTCGCGTTGAACGGTGAGATACGCACAAGACGATGCACGCCGGACTCGTTCTTCAGCTCTCCGTATGAGGCGCTCCCCCTCACCTCAAAGGTGATATTGCGATACCCGCCATGATCGTTCTCGTTCTCATGCAGGACCTCATAGCCCCACCCTCTCCGCTCACAATACTTGAAATACATCCGCACAAGCATAGCGGAGAAATCTTCAGAGTCATCTCCTCCGGCACCGGAGAAGATGGTGATGATTGCATTGGCCTTGTCATATCTTCCTCCTCCCTCGGCAACATTCTTCAATTCCTGCAACTCACGGATCTCCGCCTGCGCCTTCTCTTTATTCACCCAAAAATCAGCCGCTTGCATGGCGTCCTCCAATTCTTTAATGCGCTTGGCATTCGGTTCTTCTTGTTCGATCATAATAAACAGTATAGCAAAGCGGAGGAATTCCGCGCTCATTGACTCAATACGCAAACACGGGTTGAATAGGCACAGACAAGAAAAAGGAGCGACGCATGTTCCTGCACGACAACCTGATCTATCATCGTGGGCGTCATGGAAACGTCACACGGGATGACAATTCCGTCATTGTTTCTGAAAATTCGCTCCAAGCATTTCGCAGTGCGATCGACGAGAAGGCGACCATGGTCGAGTTCGATGCGCGACGGAACCCCCTCGGAAAAGCGCATTTCCCCATCATCGCTCATGATGCCGCCTCTTGCGGGGAGACTCCAACGATCGTTGACGTGCTCGATGCCGTGAACGCACGATGCGACGTGAATATCGAGATAAAGGATCCGATCATCTGGAAACAAGTGCTTGAGCTAGTACGCTGGTACATTGAATACGACGGATGGAGGCCGGAACAGTTCATGCTCTCGACATTTCACCATCCGACTGCAGTCCTTATCAAAAAACATTTTCCGGAGATATGCGTCGCGGCGATCATGGATGCTATCCCGCTTCCGCGATATATCACGATGCTCGCCCGGAATGGGATCGACAATCTCCACGTTGAATGGATGAATGCCGACATGGATATGCAGTACGGCTCCCTCTTCATGAAGCAAGCCCGGAAACTCGGTCTGCACGTCTTTGTCTTTACCGTGAATGACCTTTCCGTCGCGCGACGCGTTCACGATTGGGGAGCGGAACGCATCTTCACCGACAGACCCGAGCTGTTTCCTATATGAAAATAACCCGCAAGTTTCCTTGCGGGTTTTGTTATGCTCACTCCCTATCGGCGAGATAGTTCAATAGATAAAAATACTTCATCACGTACCCCGGTGTCTCCGAGTTTCGCACGTTGACCACGATATGCTCGACGGTGCGCTTCTTTTTTCCCTTTACGATTACTTTTTTGCACGGGCACTTTTGGGTACGCTTCATCGCAAGCGACGACGGAAGTGCTACCTCCTCATGAAGGACGCTGATACCGCGCCTCTTGAACCATGCATAAAGTGCCTTCGCTGAAGCGGGACCACCATTGTATGCAGCGACAGGAAACGCTCCCCCGAGCCTTGGGTTTTCCTGAAACAATCCCTGAATTTGAGGAAATTGCATGACCTCATGATCGATCAAGGCAATCGCTGCCTTCAGGACATTATGCAGGTCACGTGCACCCTCTTGAAATTGAGGGTGAATATTCGCACCGGGATACCCCCTTACCATCGCGCTATAAGTTCCGTTGCCGCCACCGTCCGTGAACTGCAGGGGTCCAATAGCATTCGCTCCCGACTGGCTGTAGCGAAAAGCTCTTTCGTGATTAAGTGCGTACTCAATGAGTACTGCTTCCGTCGCAAGCTTTTTGTCTTCGAGAAATGTTTTGTCGTCCATCTGCTCGATGACCGCAAGCGCCAAGGGTGTCTCCCAAGGAACGACGTCCGCAAGCGCACGATCGGGGAACGCCCGTGAGCGGACCGTTAGTGGGTCCGACACGTCACTACCCAGCTCTTGTCTCACCGCCGCTATCGTCTCATACAAGAATTGCGTACCAATGTCTACCAATTCGGGATCGCCGAGATCAGGATGATACGGCGTGTAATTTTTTGCACCAGCCGTGGCGATAATGCGCTCGACATCACCCGATGCAAGCGCAACATCATCGAGCCACAGGTGCCGCGTGCGATATACGGTGAGTTTCTCACTCGACGCATTGTCCGCATACACATCGAAAATCATCCGCGTGATTCCATACCCACGAAGGTGGAGGACGCGGTAGCCGGGAGTCACCACCCGGTAAGGCAAAACGCAATCCTTGCGGAGATCGATGGTCGGTGCGTTTTTCACACACGTAACGTAATCCTTCGGCACAGGATATTGCATGCGCAATTCTATGACCTGCCAAGTCTTCATTTGCTCACTATATGCACAAAGTACGACTGGGCGCTCAGTAATGCGGCTCGTAGGCGCACTATTTTTAACTCCCTTTTCGACATCAACTTCGACCGCTGGAGTAAGCGGGGCGTTCGCACAGACTGCATCACCTTCTTTGATCTTTGCGAGGATGTATTCGGCACGAGACAGTGGCTCCACAGCTTCATTCGCACAGAGTGCATGAAGCGGGGCACTGCACATCAGTACCGCAATGATCCGTAAAATGATCTTTTGCATGAATGCCTTTTCAAAAAACGATTCTCTCTCCACACTAACGTTCATACACAAAAAAGCAACCTGCCCCATACCCATGAAAACAATTATGTAATATATATCGACCGATATACTTTTCATAATGGTAAATACAAAAAAACTCCGAGTATATTCATACTCGGAGTGGGTCAAACAAAGATACGCTATTGCTCAATCCTTCAGCATAGCCGGTGGCTGCTCTCCATCTATCGGCGCAGAGGCCGTAGAGGAGGGAAGTTCCGATAGCTCTTCTTCCGGAAGTTCCTTAAGAAGCTCCGGGGGTGTTGCCGGATCCGATGGATCAATGACCACCGAACCATCAACGGGGGTCCCATCGGGCTCTGGATAGACCTCCTGCTGTGGCTCAGTGTATCTCTTGGCTTCAAAACCCAAGAGCACTTCATCCTTCATCATGGGCTGGAACTTGAATCCGGGCTGGAGGTATCCGCGCTCTTTTTGCAGGAATGCGAGCACTGTTGCTGCTGAATGGGTCCAATTGCGCCCACCTGTTTCGGCAAACCCTTTGCCTCCGGTAGACCCGCGCTCACCGAGCGGATGATCCTTCGAGTCCTTGCCCATCCAGAAGATGAGCATGATCCCTTTTTCCGGCTGTGCAGTCGGACCGGGAATGAACAAGAGGAGCCATACATCGGAGGTGCGTCCGTCTGCATTCGTCGCAGTACCAGTCTTCCCGGCGATCTCTCCCGCTTCTTCAATGGAAAATACGAGTTGCCGTTTCTTTTTGTCGGCGGGCTTTATCTTCCATGTCTCAGGACTGAGCGGATCAAGCCCCGGAATAATACCGGTACGCAAGCTGTGCACAGTGCCCGTTGGCTGGTCAAGAGGGCCTCTCAGCATCTCAATGGTCGTTGCTGCGACCGCAGGATGAATAACGCGCTCCAAGGGCTCACGATGATCACCTTTCGTATCACAATCCCGCTGTCCGCCATTGTCATCTTTATAGAGCAACGACTTTCCACCCTTGCAAACATCGTTCATGAATCGCGGCGTAACTTTAAATCCGCCATTTGCAAGCGCGGCAGCAACGGACATTCTGAGCGGATTCATGTCACAAGCACCGATTGCGGTCGTTGGGTATGGAAGACACACATGGTTCGGATCTCTCGGCATCCCCAAACGATCGTACAGGAGACTCAGTACATTCTTTATGCCCGCCTGCTGTCCGGCTCGCATTGCTGCGGCATTCCGCGATTCTGCAATCGCAAGGGAGCAAGAGATCTGTCCTCGATACAAAGGTTCACTGTTCGAGTGAAAATTTTGGATCCATTTTGGTGCACGACCACGCCCCATCCCTACAGCGATCGGGGCATCAAGCACAACACATTTTCTTGTCACCTCCGCGACGATGTCATCAAGTGTTTCAGGTGGATGATCTGCAGCAAGCGCTTCTTCCACCAATCGTTCGATCAGCCCAGCGTATACGAACGGCTTGAATGTCGAACCGGGCGAACGAAAACCTTGCGCCATCACGTCATACTTGAATTTTCTGAAGTCGATATTCCCAACCTCACCAAGCACGTCCCCGGTAAACTCGATCGCCACCGCACCGGCACGCAACTCTCCGTTATCCGGATCGCCAACATGTCGGGCAAGATACGTGTTCGTCGTCATGTTCACGGCTTTTTCAAGCGCATCCTGAATACCGTCATCACGAGTGATCGGCACGGTGAAGCCACCCTTATCGACGCGAAAACCACGCTTGATCAAGTCTTGACGCACGTATTCGGCAAAGTAGCCATTCGTACCACAGTTCGTTCCGCGCGGTAATACTTCCGCGCGTAAACTATTGTCGATAGCATCCGCCGCACGTGTATAGTCATCGGCAGTGATCTTTTCTTCATCGGACATAAGCTCAAGCACACGACGCGTTCCATGCTTCACCTCTTGCCAATTCGCGGCACGGACCTGCTCACGAGTCTTCGCCGAACGATCGTTCGCGAACGAACGGTCCGGAAGTCCCGGCTTGTTGATCAATGAGACAATGAACGCAACCTGGTGCAGCTTGAGGTCTTTCGCCGGTCTACCGAAATACACACGGCTTGCGGCCTCGATCCCGTACGCCCCGCGCCCCAAGTATGGGGTGTTCGTATATTTTTCGAGCAGCTGCCCTTTGGAAAACTCTTGCTCGATGCGCAACGCCATGATGATATCGCCCACCTTCTCTTTTGGAGTAGACGCGCGACCGGCACCGTGGCGAAGGTCTTTGGCCATCTGCATAGTCAGCGTCGACGCACCCGATGAACTCGTGTGCAAGAAATATCGCTTGATCGTTGCTCGTATCACGCCCTCCTTATCAACACCTTCGTGTTCATAAAAACGTTTGTCCTCGGATGCGATGATCGCATCTTTGAATAACGGCGGGATAGCAGCGGGATCAGTGATGAGCACGCGGCGCTCCGGCGATGAGATACACGCAACCGACCGTTGGTCCTCAGACACAAAGTCCGTTTGCTCGGCAAAGTATCCGGGGTCATGCAATCGCGAGACTGCTACCCGATCACTTCCGATGTGTGCATCGAAGAATTGCGGTTTCCAATTGTCTATTCCGCGAATGATGTCTTCGGCAAAGAAGTAGCACCCTCCGATGAGGAGCACCATAACACCAACAGTGACGAGAAATCGTCTCACCAATCGTCCGAAAAAACACACGATACCAACGATGAAGTTCCACGTCGCGAGAAAGAGCCGTTTGAACAAGTCCGATTCGCGCCGGTCTCCGCTCTCTTTTTTTTCCTCAGGCGTTTCCTTACGAGGTTTAAATGGCCACATGTCATACCTCCCATAATGAAGAATCTGTAAAACAACAATCTGACATCATCCTAACGAAGTGCCACCGTTTTGCAAGAGAATCTTTTTGGTGTCAAAAAAGACCCGCTTGGGGTCTTTTTTCTAAAATGGCTTTCGTAGATATACCGATACTGTACGTCTCTTCCATGGCTTCCCGTCACGAATATGCTTGAATGAACGTTCGATCTTCTCAATCATAAAATCAGCCGAAAAAAACTCATGGAGCGACTCTCCTGTCCACACGTGTTCATAAAGACCAAGTTCCGGGTGGATATAGGAGTCTTTTTCATCAGCGGGATTTTCCTTCAGCAGACGCTTCACATGCATGTCCTCTTCGGCAAGAAAAGATTTAAAAAAGAGCCATCCGCCGGGTTTCAACACCCGCAGTATCTCATTACGCAATGCTTCACGCTCCTTCTCCCGAAGGAAGTGCGAAGTCATCATATCGAGGACGATATCCACCGAATGATCGGGCATATCAATCGTTCCTTCGATCGTCCGCGCAGTATAAACGATCGGAAGCTCCGCTGACGCGCGTTTCGCTATTTTGATCCCCTCGCCGGAAATGTCGTACCCTACTCCTCGCATTCCGTAATTCTGCACAAGATAAATGAGGTTGCGGCCGTTACCGCACCCGAGATCGAGCACGCGTGTGGTGACGTTCAAATATTTCTTCCCGTGATTACGTTCAAGGAAACGGCAAAACTTCTCCAGATCTTCAGCCGGTTCATCGGAAAGCATTAAGTATTCAGATGTCTTATACTCTCTATCCCAGAATTGTTGGTGTTTCGACATAAACTATGAGTAACACGTGAGAAACAAAATGTAAAGAACAACAAGCCCATCATGACTCATCTCCAACGTTTTCCGACGTCCGAAAGACCATACGAGTCTTACGAAGTATTACGGTATTATTGACAAATTGAATAAATTGAGATATAATTACACTAGATAAATTACACAGGAGACTTCAGTGGGATTGAAAAACACACTCTCTTTGACGAGAGATCGTACGATGTGGGGTCTCGTTGATACCATGCTCGCCCTTCTTGTTGTGACCGGCCTGGCATTGAATGCATGGGGGATCGTCATGAACGGAGTTGTGGTCGAAGTGAACGACGGAGTTATGCCGGTCATTTCTGAAACACCCGGATTTATCATGACCAACTACGGGACTCCGCGCAAATTCGTTTCCGACGGAAAGCTGCTCTTTCTCGCAGATCATATTCGGGTCGATTTCCCCGATTGGGAGAAGTACATACCGGAAGGCGCGCCAGGTATCGCGATCAGGTGGTGGGGCAAATGGCTCGACTACCCTTTCGAGGGAGGAGTCAATCTCGTCAGCATCGGAGACATTTGCCGATGGATGGGGTCGCTACTCTTTCTGCTGGGGAATATACTCCTCATTCCCTGCATCCTTCGACGCTTATTCTTCTCCGGAAAACTTTCATGAGAAATGAGTGAGTACACAAAGCCGCGCATATGCGCGGCTTTTTAGCTTCGCTATTCGATCCTGCCAGAAAACAAGCAGTTATTTTCTTGAGGCGGACAAAAAAATACTACGTTCTTTTTCTAGAGCCGCCTCGCAGGATCGAACTGCGGACCTTCTCGTTACGAGTGAGATGCTCTATTCGAGATCGTTTTCGCAGCGTAGCGGAGAAGACGAGTTGTGTGGTGCGTCGCCGGTGGGCGACACTGCTACGAAAAAGCCAACCCAGTGTCTGGCTTTGCGGACTTGGCTTACCAACTGAGCGAAACTATTTACTTGGAGCCGCCTCGCAGGATCGAACTGCGGACCTTCTCGTTACGAGTGAGATGCTCTACCAACTGAGCTAAGGCGGCACACTATTCAATTGTTCACTATTTTACACCATCTTCCTCAACACTCGTAACGAGTGAGCTGTCTGACTTTCTTTTGCCAACTGAGCTAAGGCGGCACACTATCCCGATCATGGAGCCGTCGCCCGGGATCGAACCGGGGACCTTCTCCTTACCATGGAGATGCTCTACCAGCTGAGCTACGACGGCACTTCAAATGTTATCTACCAAAACAGCTACGACGGCACTTCAAATATTCTCTGCAACAAACAGCTGAACAGTAAATATCAAGCAGGCAAATGGAACAACAAGCAAAATCGTACACTATTTCTTCTAAATGTTCAATTTTTCAATAAACAAACGGAATCAGCCTCCATTTGACCTGTTTTTTGTATTCCTGGTATGCAACGTCTTCCGACAAGAGCTTCTCTTCCCTTATAAGTCGAAGGCCCATGAATACCCAAGCAAAGATGATCAGCCCCGCATTCATCATCGACGCATTGAGCAAAAAATATCCTGAAAAAAGAAAAATGTAGCTTGCGTACATTGGATGCCTCACAATACGATACGCGCCAAGCGTCTTGATCGATCTGTTTGCAGCGACGAGCGCAAAACTCCTATTGAGCGAAAGCAATGCAATGATCTGGATGATCACCGCGCCGACAACGATGATGTCCCCGTGCCCCCATAAAAGCACGTCCGTCGGACGCAACAAAAGCGGAGTGAGTGTCCCCCCTCCCGCAACGAGCCAATCGAAGGGGTCCATGGATACCACTTTTGGCATCGAGCGGAAAAGGAAAAGAATTGCCTGTAAAGACTCTGAAACACAAAAGACCAGATACGCGAACTTGTCCGTATCAATGAATGCACGAATATGCACCCACACGAAGAGCATCCAGAGAGTAAAAAGGAAGGTACCGAGTAAAATGTTTGCTAGGCGAGAATGCATCAATTTTTCGAGCGCGTTCATACTGCTATAGCATACCAAAGATTCGCGCTTGCGAAAAATCGATTTTTTGGCTACAATCCGCGTATCAAACAAAGTTGACCGTGGTGTGAATATAGCGGGATAGAGGAGCGGTACCTCGTCAGGCTCATAACCTGAAGGCCCTGGTTCGATTCCAGGTCCCGCAACAAGAACAAAAAGTACCTTTAGGTACTTTTTGTATTTACGGGACGGACGAGAAGCGAAGCTTATTCGAGATCGTCATCGCAGGCTTTATGGAGCGACCTAAATTTCAACGACTACAGAGAGTATGAAATTGGAAGTACTCATCATGGTGATGGCGAGTTCGAGTCTCGTCGGAAGCATGCAGATGCTTCCTCCACCGTGCAAACACAAAAAAACTGCAAAAGCAGTTTTTTTGTATTTGCGCGGCGGACGAGACTCGAACTCGCAACCTCCCACGTGACAGGCGGGTGCTCTAACCAATTGAGCTACCACCGCAAATAAGCGACAAAATGAGAATAGCATCTATTATCATTTTTTGCGAATGCCGCGGTGAAAAGAAGGATTTTCTTCTTACCACTGCAAATTATTCACCGATAGTCCACTACCAACGCGATAATGCCTATTGGATGGTGTCGACGGGAGGGAACGATCCTCCGACCTCGGGCTTATGAGTCCCGCGCTCTAACCAACTGAGCTACGTCGACAAACGATGATGAGTCGGCGCAATATGCAGATCTTTCGTGATGATGTTCATAAAAGAAAGCGTGCTTGCTTTTATGAACATCATCACGAAAATGAGCGAAGCGCCAATTCATCCGAGTACCGTCGAGGTATGCTGCATACATCGACGGTATGCAATTTATAGCATATTTCAGTTCAAAATCAAATCTCTCCTACAAATAACCCAATTCCGTAAATATGCGATGATACATGTTGATCACGCGCTCCGCCTCACTTCGACTAAGCTCATAATCCGTTCCTTTGTGCGCGATCGAATTACGCGTCTTATGTGCCGTCCATGCATCCTCCAGATACGGGAAATCACTCGCCTCGATCTTTTTCATGCGCTCACCCAGTGTTTCACCGATATAACCCATCCGCTCAACCACCTCGTCGAGAATATTATCCGCTTCGAGTATCGCGATCTTCCAATCGGAGGGATTCAGTGATGTCATATAAGTTTCTACGCGCGACCAGCGCGCATTTTTTTGCTTCCGTTCACTATTCCAATTGAGTGCGAGCCCGAGTTTTTTGGTCTCTTCCCCCGCGATCTCACTGATACGCATGAAGGAATAGATTGCAATGACGATAGCGACCATCGCAATGACTGTTGCTACCATATTCGCGACCGCATAAAGATGTGCGAACGTAGCCCTAAGACCGTAGATGTCGCCATCACCAAAAAAACCGAGCAGCAAACTTACCGCACCGGAAAGAATAGAAAGGAATAATACGATGAGGACGATCTCTCCGACCTGTTGCCCCAACCCGGTCGAGATAATGACGGGGGGCTTCGCTTTTGCTTTATCGTTTCCTTTTTCCTCGCTCATATACTTTGTTCAATGGCGGTTCCCATGCGGAACAAGGCATCCTCTTGGAACGCTGCGGCCATGAATTGGATACCAACAGGAAGTGAGACACCATCACGGATCACCGTACCGCCGGGGACGGAAATTCCCGGTACCCCCGCGATGTTTGCCGATACCGTAAAAATGTCTTCAATGTACATTTTGAGCGGATTAGCGATCTTTTCTCCTATCTTGAACGCGGGAGACGGTGAGGTGGGGGTTGCGATCACGTCGACACTCTCGAACGCTCGATCCAATTCGTCACGAATCATACGACGCACGGCGACCGCCTTATTGTAGTATGCATCATAGTATCCGGCCGAAAGCACATATGTCCCGAGCAGTATTCTCCTGCGCGTCTCTTTACCAAATCCCTCCCCTCGCGAATTCATGTACACCTCAATGAGCTTATCCGCCTCTTTAGAGAATCCGTAGCGAATACCGTCAAAACGTGCAAGGTTCGCGGATGCCTCGGCAGGCATAATAATATAGTAGACAGCGAGCGAGCGAGCGATCAGCGGAAGATCAATATTTTTTATTGTGTGCCCCTGTGAACGGAGTGCGGCGATCTGTGCACGGAAGTTCGCACGAACATCTTCATCGATTCCGTCCGTGGCGATCAGTGATTCTGGCACACCGATGGTTAATTTTTCACCAAGCGGCTTCGCCTTTCGCAGACTATGCCCTTCCGGGACCGTCGTACTATCCATCGGATCATGCCCGCGGACTGCATCAAAGAGCAGCTGTGCATCGGCCACGGTCTTTCCGAACGGTCCGATCTGGTCAAAGGATGACGCAAGCGACATAAGCCCTGAGCGCGATACTGCTCCGTAAGTGGGCTTCAGCCCCACCAGACCGCACAAAGAGGCTGGCTGACGAATAGAACCACCGGTATCAGAGCCGTAAGAACCAAGCGCCCCACCCATCACCACGGATGCCGCAGATCCGCCTGACGAGCCGCCGGGTACGCGCGTAGTATCAATCGGATTTTTTACCGGTCCATATGAGCATGTTTCTGTTGAACTCCCCATTGCAAACTCGTCCATGTTCGTACGCCCGATGATGACCGCTCTGCACGAGAGCAATCTCTCCACTGCCGTTCCGCTGTAGGCGGCGATATGTCCGCGCAATATCTTTGAGCCGGAGGTCGACTCATGCCCCTTGTAGAGCATATTATCTTTGATCGCGATCGGGATACCCGCCAATATTGGGGCATCCCCCTTCGCGAGCATATCATCCGCATGTGCCGCCAGCGCCATCGCATCATCAAAGATCTCCGCATACGCGTTGATAGCTTTGTTCTTTGCTTTTGCCTCCGTGAGCACCGCCTCCGTGAGCTCCTTTGACGAGAAGTCTTTTGCTCGAAGCGCTTTTGCAGCAAGCGTGATGGTCAGTTTTGAAATATCGATAGACATACGGTGCGCGAATTAAAATATCTGCTTTACCTTGAAATAACCGTCTTCAGTGTCGGGCGCGTTCTTGAGGATCATATCGGTAAACTCGCCGCCGGGATGGACATCGTCATCATCACGCATGATATTACGCAGATCGCCCGCCGGGGGGATAGCATCTTTTTGGGTCGCGACCGCGGCAACCTCAGAAACGTAGCCGAGGACAGCATCAAGGTCCTTTGCAAGACTTTCCTCCTCTGCTTCCGAAACCGCGATCCGCGCGAGTGTGGAGAGGTGTTTGATATCATCTTTCGTGAGCATGGTCTTCATATTACACTATTTCTCCCTCACTGCGTACGATTGACAGATTTGCATAATTGGGGTAAATAGATTCAGGAATCAACTGAACACAAGGGGGCACACAGTGAATACGATGCCAGCGGAACAATTTGTGGGGATCAAAGAGTGGCTTCAAGCCGAAGCGAAGCAACTGCAAAACTGCGGATCAAGTAAGTCCGACCAGGCCCAGGCAATTGAGCTGATCGCGGAATTAGTTTCTCCTCAAGAAGCAGGGTTTCCGCCATTGACTATCCCACGAAGTCAGGTCCCACACTTTCGTGAGATCATCATGAACGCAACTGACTTTAGATCAAACAAATGGATAGTCGTGCCACAATGCCAACAATACGCCATCATGGCGCAGATTGTGACCATGCTGAACTCATACCGCTGAGACAGAAAAACCCACGAGGAGCATTATGCTCCTTGTTTTTTATACGACCTTACTTAAACATTTGCTCAAATTCTTTTTCTGTAACGACGCGCACACCAAGCTCTTTTGCTTTTGCAAGCTTCGCACCTGCATCTTCCCCCGCAACAACATAATCCGTTTCTTTCGATACGGAGCTTGAGATATTTCCTCCCGCCTCGCGAATACGGAGTTTCGCTTCATCGCGCGTCATTGTGACAAGCCCTCCGGTAAGTACGATGGTCTTGCCGTAGAGGGGTGAATCCTTCTTCGTTGGCATATTCTGTTTTTCGATGGTCACCTCATTTCGGAGTTTATCGAGCATCGTCTGATGTTCTTTTTTGTGCAGCCATTCAAAGAGCGACGTCGCTATCACTCCGCCGACGCCGGGAACACGCTCAAGCTCATCAACGGAGGCGTTGAGCAGAGCATCAAACGTTCCAAACGCGCGCGCAAGGTCGTGCGCAGTCTCTTCGCCAACGTGCTCAATCGAAAGCGCAGTCAAAAAACGTGAGAATGAGATTCTCCGGCGTTCATCGATCGCCGTCACAAGATTCTGAGCGGACTTTTCTCCAAAACCCGGAAGTACGGATAGGTCTCCCTCGGTCAATGTAAAAAAATCGTCGGGTGATGCGACAAGCCCTTTCCTCATCAGGAGCTCGACGATCTTCGGGCCAAGACCTTCAATATCAAACGCGTGACGCGAGGTGAAATACTCAAGGCGACGCTTCAATTGTGTGAACGACCCTCGGTTGACGCAGCGATATGCCGACTCACCGGGAACGCGTTCGATCGGACCGTCACATGCCTCAACATACTCCGGAAAACAATACGGCTTCTCCTTCCCGATACGCAACTCGGGGAGCACCCGCACCACTTCAGGTATCACGTCGCCCGCCTTTCGAAGAATGATTGTATCACCGATCCGCACATCGAGTCGCTTGATCTGGTCTTCATTATGCAGCGTCGCACGAGAGATCACCGAGCCCGCGAGACGTACGGGGCGTAAATGCGCAACGGGCGTCACGACCCCGGTGCGCCCAACCTGAAGCTGAATATCCTCAACGAGGGTCGTAGCCTCCTCAGCGGGAAATTTGAACGCGATGCCAAACCTCGGTGCTTTTGCCGTGTAGCCCAACGATTCTTGAATGCGCCGCTCATCCACCTTCACGACGACGCCATCAACCAAATATTCCTGCTTATCTTTTTTTCGGGTCCACTCTTTCCAATAGGAAACGATATCCAGAGCCGTGTTACACAAACGCCGATGGGGATTGACCTGAAATCCCAATGACGCAAGCAGCTCAAGCTCCTCTTCTTGTGTTTCCGGCATGATCTCACTCGTGCGCGCCATATCGTATACAAAGCAGTCGAGACGGCGGCTCGCAACGACCCGAGGATCAAGCTGGCGAACCGTCCCCGCTGCGGCATTGCGCGGATTTGCGAATACCTGCTCGCCGTTTTTTGTGCGCTCCTCGTTGATCCGCTCAAACTCCAGTTTCGGAAGCCATATCTCCCCCTCAACGATGCAATTAAGCGGGCGCGCAAGCTGGAGCGGGATGGAGCGTATCGTGCGGATGTTCTCGGTCACGTTCTCACCGACCACACCGTCACCACGAGTTGCTCCAGTCATGAGCTTCCCCTTTTCATACGTGAGCACAATCTTGAATCCGTCGATCTTCAACTCGGCGATATACGACGTCGACTTTCCCGTGTGCTTTCTTACTCGCTCGTCAAAAAGCGCGAACTCCTCGGGCGAGAAGACGTTATCAAAAGACCACTGCGGAATTTCGTGTGTGATCTTCAAGAACTTTTCAAGCGGCGCTCCGCCCACGCGCTGCGTCGGCGAATCCGCCGTTACCAGTGCGGGATATTCCTTCTCGATGCCGATAAGTTCGTGAAGAAGCGCATCATACGCCTCGTCGGAGATCTCTGGCAGATCAAGCGCATGATAGCGATGACTATGGTACTCGATCAATGTACGCAATTTTTCTGCGCGTCGTGAGATATGGAGAGGGACCTGCATTTCCTTCTTTATTGCCATATGGAGAGTATAGCAAACTGCGCGAAAATTCTCGCTTCACCGCAATACTGCACAGAATGAAAAAATGCATCCTCAAAAAATAGTGAGGGGCAGAGCTCAAGGTGCACGCCGATCACAGATTCGTACGAACTTGAATAGTGCGCTGTGTTTTTCGCTCACTCGATGCGTTGCAAGTATTGAAACCGTTCGCAGTCACCGTTGTTTCACCGCTATCCTTAAGCACCGATACCTCTACGCAGGTCAAATCTGCGAACGAGATCTGAAATACGGTCTTCCCCTGTGTCGTAGTCAGCCCGCTTACCAACCAAGCAGAGGTATCGAGCTGAATCCCATCACAGGTCGCATTAGATAAATTTGTCGGCGCCTGATAAGCGCTCGACGTGGCAAATATCGTATAAGTAATTCCGCTTTGCGGATTTACCGGGGTCGGAGTTCTATCCCAAAAGAGCGCGCACTCGACCCCGCGATCGGCGGCAGCGAATGCCTGTGCGGAATTTTTTAGAAACGACGCCATGATCAACTCCTTCAAACTGATGCTAAAAATACTAAAACTGATGGCCAGGATCACACTCGTGACCAGTACAGTGAGCAGCAGGATGAATCCCTCTTTTTTTTCGCATGACGATTTTTGTCGGATTGTTTGCATACATTTAGTGGAGGTCTGGGAACCAATTATAGAGATCCCCGGTCACCGTGATCGTCCGTGTCTGACCGGAATAGCCTTTGTACGTCACCGTCGAGGTCACCTTCACTTCACGCCCCGCGACAACTTCCGTCAGCGTGATGAGCCGAGTGAAATCACTTTTTGTCCAACCTGCTCCAAAGCCACTCGTCTTTTGCCGATATATTCCGCTTACATTGTGTTTGTAGAGCGACGCCAAGGATGCACAAGCGGAAGCACAGCTCTTCAGTGCATTATGATGCCACGCCGTACTGCTCAGTCCGGAATGTTCAGTGATATCTGCAATGCAAGGCTGAGCAGGATTACTACACTCACTCAAAATGTCAGTCATCCAAGGTGTGCCATCGGCGGAATTGTCGTCGCGCAAAGAATGGACGATCTCGATACCTTCCTCCGCAAGCTGCGTCGCCTCAAGTTGAAGACGAGCTTCGCGCGAAACGCGAAGACTCTGTGCGGAAAGCACCATAGGCCCCGATATCGCCATCACCAAAAGCGTGATCGAGGCGAGTGCTTCGATCAAGGTGAATCCAGCGGTGCTTGGTCTGGTTGTTTTTATGCAAGTCATGGAATGAAGAGATTAAGGTTTGGGGTGCGCACGGCGACGGTGGTCTCGATATCGAATGTTGTATTAATCTTTACAATCGGAGAGGTCGCTGTTCCACGGACGAGCATGGTCACATACGGCTGGTTCTCGTTGAGTTCCGTCCCCCCAACGTAAAAGGCGAGAGCATCGATCCTGATCTCCGGCGCGGTCATATCGAGCCAGTCGTCACCACTATTAACTGAGCGCTGAATGCGGTTGTTCCACAACCGATAGACGTACTGATCACTGTCTATCAGCGGATTTCCGTTCTGAGCCTCGAATGCAAGACAGGTACCACCACTAGCCGGGAGCTCTCCCGTACCTGCACCGCTGATCTCACAGTCCTGCGGCGCAGCAAGCACTGCGTGCGTTCCTGTGCACCCGCAATGAATATAACTACCCATGCGAATTGCACGCGACATCGAACTGACAGCGGCGCTCACATTATCTGCGGCAATACGGATCGTTCGCGCTTTTCTACTTGCCGTCTCGAGCGAGATAAGCGCGCTCACGATAACGAGCATGGCGACGATGAAGAGTGAGGTCGAAACGAGCATTTCGAGCAGGGTGAACCCACCCGTGTCATTGATCTTTTTTTGATTATCGTTGCGAAGTGAAAATTTCATGTTGGAATTGATCATTGAATAGATATCTGCCCCGTGATCCATGCTTCGACGGTGCGACGATACCCCTGGAGCGAAACGATCGTGATGCGTGCGCTACTGTATCCGCTCGAAGCCCCACCGTTCAGGTCTCCACTGATAACAGCATCCGGATCAGGACGCGTAAAGACGATATCGAACACGCTCGATGCGCCATTCGGCGAAAGACATTTTGCAGTGAAAATACCACCCGTGGTCACCCCGCAAAGAGCATCGATCTTATTTCCTTGGGTTAACACTATTTCTCGTTCACACTCCGATCCTGCCGCACCACAAACACCGGGGTCGTATTGATCATCGCTGTCCAAGTCGGCAAAAAAAATGAATTTCCCTGGATCGCTGAGTGTGAAATGGACCCCATAGCCCGGATACATTCCCGCAACCGTCCTCGCACTCTTCACGCTCATCGCAGAAACCTGAGCATCACGGATCCATTGACCGATCTCGTGCGCAAGCGTATCAACACTGAGATGCTTATTGAAGCCACTATAACTGATCAACAGCGTTGAAGTGATTATCACAAAGATAGACAGTGTAACAAGCATCTCCAGAAGGGTGAATCCCGCGGTGACGGGGTAGGATCGTGTGCCCCTCCCACAAGGAGTATCGAGGTTAATCATCGTTCTTCTCTCGCACTTTTGTATCGGTAAAAATGTACGCATATTAAAATGTCCAATTCAAGATATTGATCTGAAATACATATGCGAGAAACGCTCCAGCCACAAGAAAGGGTGCAAAGGGTATCTCGCTTTTCATTGTAAAATGCTTTGATCGAAGTAACAACAGCATGAGGCTGGGGAAGAACGCGACCCAGAACGCAAGAATGACGGAAGAAATGCCCTCCGCAAAACCCAAGAACCAAGCAATCCCCCAGACGAGCTTCGCGTCACCTAACCCCATCGCGCGCCCACCCGAAAAGAACCAGAGCAGAGCGAACGGTGCCGCCACTAGTGGTCCCGCAAGAAGGTCTATCCATGAGGGCATCGTTTCCCAAAATGGCAAATAGGCAGTGGGGAGTATTCCTAACTTCCACTTCACGAGCAACAACATACCTGCCGTAGCGGCAAGGAAAAGGGAGAAGCTATCAGGTATGATCTTGTGTCGGAGGTCGTAGACGGTAACGGCGAGCAATGTCGTCCAAATGACCATGTCACCAAGCACAAAAAAAGTCTGGCTGACCGAGGTCTGAAGAGGGTCGTACCCGTGAACGAGCGCAATGACGACGTAGAGCATTCCGAGGATGATCTCTACGAGCGGATACTGAAGTGCGATACGCGCTCCGCAGTATGCACATTTCCCGCGCTGATAACAAAACGAGAAAAGCGGAATGAGCATCCACGGAGTGAGCGTCCTCCCGCAGGACATGCACTTAGAGCGTCCAGTGAGCCGAGAACCGCTGCGCAGGCGAAAAATAAGTACGTTCACGAAGCTCCCGATAGAGACACCAAGAACGAATGTCAATGCAAGAAGAACCAAATGATAACCATCCATATAGCAACAATTATACCATGAGTACCGCAGATCACTGCGACAGTTATGCAGGGCACGAACGGCGCAGTGCTAATGGATCTCTCACCCTTGTTCAAATTTCGTTCATCGGCGCTCAACAGTGATGTCCCCAAAAAACTTCATATTTGCAGGCTATCCTCAATACAATGGCAGTAAGATACTACGTCGGCCCAAAAGCTCTGAAGTCAAAGCAAGCACACGAAAGCAAAGTCTACTGACACGCTTTTATTTACCATTTATAGCCATATTTTCATCATTTTTTGTCAAGGTTAAACCTTGACATTGGAGGGGGGTTCAAGGAAACAAAAAACACCCCGAGCATGAGCTCGGGGTGTTTTTCGAATCGCGAATGAGATCCATGAAAACCGTATTACGGCCTAATATCGTAACAACGCTCAAGTCCCGCACCGGCTGCTGCAGCAGCCACCAAACAGGCGACTGAATCACCTCTGATAACAACGCCGGAAGTGATAGTGTCAGTGTCCGTCGTAACGATGGTATTATCGTTGCGCTCAAGCTCGGCAAAAAGTCCATACGAATTGCACGTAACAACGGTACAATTAGGATATATGTTCGCTGCGGGAGTCCCTAATCCGAGGTACTGGTATGCAGTCGCGCCTCCAGGAGTAACGGGAACTAGCGGAATATACGTTGGCGCAAGAGCTGCGGGAATCACGTACGGAGCAGCCGCCGCACTGATCGGATAACTTTGAGCTGAATCGAAGTAAAGCTCGAGTGCAAGCTGTACCTGACCAAGGTCCGAGATGCGCTTTGCGTCACGTGACTTTGCCCGCGCAGTCGAGAGCGATGCAAGCACGACGGACGACAGAATACCGATGATCGCGATCACAACGAGGAGCTCGATCAGGGTGAAACCCTTCGTACGATTTTTCAATGAAATAAACATCATAAAAAATTTAAATAATAATTAATAATTACCAAGATATATCTGCCTCATTAGCCGAAGCAGGCAATGTATTAATGGTACCACGCGGGACATTTCCCGCATGTAAGAGGTGTGGATAACCATGAGTATTTTATGTCGTACTTGCACACGAGGGAGGAGGGTGGGGACTCAGGCCGCAACGGCTGCTCCGTTCACAGAAATGGCTACAACAAAGAGGCTTTTCCAGTTTGAAGGTCTATCTCAATGGGAAATCGCTTGATGAGGTCAGGAGGGACTTGGATCAACCCATCGCTTGCCAGCACTTCAAGGGATTCGGGATATATCAAATGGCGATCTTTATATAGTTCCGATGCCCTATCAACAGCTTCGATAAAATCGAGCAATATGATACGTTCTTGCGCTATCTTTTTGGTCTCCTGACTATCGGTAGTTTCATAGATCGCAGTGAACAGTGCGCGTGACCGCTCGTAGTCAGTCGATGAATGAAGCAGAAAAAGTCCATATGCGGTACGTGCCGCTTCCGGACTTGATTCTATAGCAGAAGCGATACCAAGATAATACGCAGCTCGCTCGTATAATCTCCCGACGGTGTGAAACTCTAAGCCGGTGTAGAACGGTATCTGCCAACTTGACGGGAGTGCCACCATCCCCCGCTCACTAATATCAGCAAGCCAAGTAAGCGACTCGGGATTTTTTTTTGACGGAATGGTCAATGCGGCAAAAGTATACGGGTATTCAAATTTTGGGTCGAGCGTCGCAATGATACGAAAATATTCCGGATAATATGTATCACGTCTATCCCATTTGTTGAGATCCTGAATGGCGGAAACCCAATAATAATCGGCGAGGATATTCTCAAATCCAAAAGCAAAATAGCGAACGACCGGAGCGGGCATGATGAAACGATGCATCGGCTCCCGGAGGTTAAAATGCTCCATCAGCACCGCGTCATACCGAAGCTGCGCCCCGATGGACGCGCCTAGAAACAAGAGGGGGGCGAGTACCATGACGATGTTGAATGTGCGGGGATGTAAGATCATTAGAGTGGTGGTATTTCTGAGGTGACACCTTCCAAAGCTAAGGGATCACCTCTTTGTCGCAAGAAATTAAAACTCTTTTTTATTAAACATGGCACGCGCAAGAAGGAAAAGAAAGACGGAATAGCAAAACGCATAGAGAACCGAAACGGCAATACCGCGCGTATCGGGAAGCACGCCATACACCACCTCATTACGAATGTTGAATTTCTCGAGATTCGGCATGACGTAATACGCCGTACTCAAGAAAAAACCTGACACCGCCGACTCTTGCGCAGCGATCAGTGTCCGTAGGATGTCGCTTGAATGACCGATCAAAAAGAAGGCAATAGTATAGATGGCGGCAAGGATCGGGGAGGTTAGCCCCGACAGCAAGATCGAAAGAAGTATCAGAATGACCGATTCGAACACCGAGAGGAGGACCGAGAGGAGGATCGCAAGGTATGCGCCATGAATCCCCCTTATGAACAGGATACAAAAAAGTGCGAGGGTCGAAAGGGCCGTTACCGCGATAGTGGTAGCGGTGAGACCAAGGCATTTTCCCAGAATGATCTCTTCCCGATGGATCGGCTTCGGAATGATCAGAAAGAATGTCTTACGGTCAACCTCGCGGTACATGAGCATCGAGCCGATGAAGATAGCAACGAAGATCTGCAGCAGATAGATCGCGGTCAAGCCAAAATCAATGATCATGCGCTGGTCTTGTCCCAATGAAACCGAACCGACAAAAAGCGAAAATGCGATGAGCGCGAGCATGACGACGAGCGCCGACCACAAGATGCGGTCACGCAGCGTTTCGCGAAAGGTATTACGAGCAATGGCGAGGATCCTGTTCATCATAATAATTAGGACTTATGTAAATGGCGAACTTCTTCGTTGTGGGGCCCCCGAGACTCAGTCAACGTATCAGAATACGTCTTCCTCGTCTCATCCCCCACGTCTCGAATTTCATCCATTTGCATTTGCTTATGTCCGACACCTGAAATATCTCGTTTGTTCTTTATAATATGCACAAATGCATCCTCAAGATCACGATAGCCCTTTGACAGTATCTCAGGACTCTCACAAGCGATGAGACACCCCTTGTCGATGATCCCGACCTGATCACAGATCTCTGCGACATCGGCGAGGATGTGTGAATTGAGAAAAACGGTCTTCCCTCGCTCCTTGAGCGCAATGATGACCTGCTTGATCTCCGCGCGCCCCAGCGGATCAAGTCCGTCAAGCGGTTCATCAAGGAAGAGAATATCCGGATCATTAAGGATGGCCTGTGCAAGGCCCAGCCGCTGCAGCATCCCCTTTGAGTACGTGCGGATCTGTCGCCCTTCCCTCCCGACCAAGTCGACCTCTTTCAGCACTTCATTGATACGCGAGGTCGCATTTGCCGTTCCAAAGATCGCAGCGACCAGTTCGAGAAACTCTCTTCCCGAAAGATACGCGTAGAATGAGGGCGACTCCGGCATAAAACCGATGCGCTTCCTCGTAAGAATGTCTTTCGGGCTTCCCCCGGCGATAGTGATCTCTCCCGACGATGGCTCCGTGAGTCCGACGAACATTTTCATCGCCGTCGTCTTACCGGCCCCATTCGGACCGAGAAATCCGAAGACGCTTCCGCTCGGAACGGTAAGCGAAAGCTCATGCACCGCAGCCACGGTGCCAACCACCGTATAATACTCTTTTGATAATTTTTTAATTTCAATAGCATTCATACGCTTTATAGATGAAGGTATTATATGCGATATGAGTCTTTTTAACCAAACCTAAGAAAAAGAACAACGGAAGTCGTTCCAAAATGGAAAAAAGGAAGATGCTGACGCAAATATGTTGACCAAGTGACAGGGTCCGCGAGCAGGCCGCACCCAAAAGTCCGATAAGATCGTGGATACGAGGCATCAAGGAACGACACCTCCCGAGGCGTACTCGGAGTACGACGAGCGGGGTTCGTTCCGCAGATAACGACGTAGACGCGACCTTAGCGAACTCTTGACTAGAAGGAGCCGGCGATGTCGTAAATAGGCATCAGCACCGAAACCAGAAGCCCTCCCACACCAAGTCCAAGCATGATGATCATTGCAGGCTCGATGAGTGATATCAGTGTTTCAACCGCGTTATCAACCTCTCGTTTATAGAATTTTGAAAGTGTTTCAAGAATATTTCCCACCTCTCCCGTTTCCTCACCCACCTTGATCATCTGCACCATGATCCCCGGAATCTCCTTTGGGTGCTTACTCATCGCCTGTGACAGCGACACACCTGTTCGCACATCGGACGAGACCTCGAGCAGGATGGATTCATAGACCTTATTCCCCACGACAGAAGCCGCTATCTCGACCGCGCGCACCACGGCGATACCCGATGTAAGCATCGTGTTCAAGTTGTCGGCGATACGCGCGAGATAGAGCTTCTTGTATAAATCGCCAATATAGGGAAGAGTAAGGGAAAATTGAGAAAGTGCTTCCTTTCCCTTATCAGTGCTCATAAAACGAAGGAGCGCAAAGACTCCGATAACCACGATAACGAGCAGGAACAAGCCATAGTGGATAAGAAAGTTCGAGGCGCCGATCGTGACCTTTGTATAAAAAGGAAGCTCTTTACCGGTCTCCGTAATGATCGCTGACAGTTTTGGTATGACGATCACCAGCATCAAGATCATCACGATAATGAATACCACCACAACAAAAGCGGGGTAGATCAGGGCATTCTTTGTTTTTGACACAAGTTCAAACGAACGATCAAGATAATCGGCGAGGTAGTTGAATGTATTGGAAAGATTACCTGACTCCTCACCCGCACGCACCATGTTTACATAAAAATCAGAGAAAATATCGGAATGTCGATGGAGCGCATCGGAAAGAGACATTCCGCCCTGAATATCTTCGGTCACCTCATTCAGGCGTACTTTGAGAATATCATTTTCCGCCTCAAGGGAGAGTAGCTGAAAAACACGGAGCGCAGAGACCTGCGCATTGAAGAGTGTCGCTATCTGGCGCGACAAAATAACGACATCGCGATATGCGACCTTTTGCCCGATCGACATCATCTTTTCATAAAACGGAACGTTGTCTGCGGGGACGATAGAGACGATGATCAACTTTCGACGCTGAAGCGAGCCTATCGCGATATCCACTGAGGCCGCATCGATGGTGCCGGACTTCTCCTCTCCACTTAACTGATCAATGGATTTGTAACGATAAAGCATATGTGGTTGATGTCACTTAGCTGACCAGTATATTATACAGCATCTTTATAAAAACGAACCACCAAAGAAGGGTGGCTCCTTACGCGGCGATATCCGATAGACATATTCGGAGTACATTCGAGCAATCAACGATATGAAGTAATATTTTTTGATATACCATAAGCGTACTGCTAAAATTCAGTACTCAAGGCGCCACAAGAGCACTTCCATTTTTCGATACGTCACGAGGCGTTGAGCATTAGATGCAAATTCGACGTGGTTTCTGATGCAATACGAGGCGTCAAGGAAGTGGTGTCCGAGCAGACGTACTCAAAGTACGTTTGTCGGACCCACGACATAAGACCTGAGGCCTATTTTTTGATACAGGGCGAGGCGTCGAACAACGACACCCTTCATGACTTTCATTTTTCGATGCGTCACGAGGCGCGGGGAAAGCGACAAGGAAGACATATTCATATATGTTGACCGAGTCGCTGGGGCCCCGTAACAAAGTGAGGCGCGAAAAATGAAAGTCATGGTTAGATCATTCGCTCGAGTGACCGCGGATTGAAGGAGTGCAAATACGCATTCTCCGCCGTGATCTCCCCTGCGCGTACGAGCTCCGCGAGTGATCGGTTCATATCGATCATGCCGAGCTCCATTCCCGTCTCGATGACCATCGGTATCTCGTGCGTACGACGCTCACGGATCAAGTTGGCCACTGCATTGTTGTTGATCAAGAGTTCATATGCCGGAACGAGACCGCCGGAGATGCGTGGAACGAGACGTTGTGAGAATATTCCCGCGAGCGAACCAGCAAGCTGGACACGGATCTGGTCTTGCTGCTCAGGAGGAAATGAGTCGATAATGCGGTCGATCGTTTGTGACGCATTGTTGGTATGGAGCGTCGAAAATACCATATGCCCCGTCTCAGCAGCGGTCACTGCCGTCGAGATCGTTTCAAGTCCTCGCATTTCACCGATCAAGATGATGTCGATGTCCTCTCGAAAACATGCATGCAACGCGATCTGAAAATCCTTCGTGTCAAAATGCACTTCACGCTGACTGATGATCGAACGATCAGGTGTGAACACGTACTCGATCGGATCCTCGATGGTGATGATGTTCTCTGCACGCTCGCGATTGATCATTTCGATCATTGCGGCAAGTGTGGTCGATTTTCCCTGCCCAACCGGACCGACGACCAAAAAGAATCCTTGCTTTCGCTTGGTGAACATTTCCAAGACCGGAGGCAAAGCAAGCTCCTGAAGAGTTTTGATCTTCTTCGGAATGAGACGGAGTGCCACTGCGATCGTACCTTTTTGAAAAAAACCGTTTCCGCGGAAACGCGCCTCCTTACCGAAAGAGAATGAAAAGTCTACCTCCTTATCCTGCTTGAATTTGACGAAGATCTCTTCGGTAAGCAATTCCCTTATCAATCCCTCCGTCACTTCGGGTGTGAGTAGTGGTTTTTTGACCAGCGGGATCAATTCTCCGGAAACACGGATCGTCGGGTGGCGACCCACAACGAGATGCAGGTCGGAAGCGCCTTCATGGATAACCGTCAGCACGAGATCCTCTAGTTCTTTTTTATACTCAGCTTGGGTCATATGATAGGTTTGTCTTATTTTTTATCTCTCTTTCCGAGCACTTCCGATACTTTTTCCACCACCTCAGATGGCGTAGCGGATGCCTTTATGATGTACCCGGCCGCACCAAGTCCGAGTCCGCGGTCGATATCCTCCTGTTCGCCAAGATTGGAGAGGATGATCACCAATGAGTCCTTCACGAGCTTTTCTCCCCGCACGACTTCGAGGAATTCAAACCCGTCCATTGCCGGCATTACGAGATCGACAACCATGATCTCCGGAACAAATCCGCCGCGCAGTTTTTCAAGAGCTTCGAGCGTACCGGATGCCGTCGTCACATGAAAATTCTTCTGGGAAAACTTTAAGGCATACATATCGAGAAGAAATGAATCATCGTCGATAATAAGGATCGTGGGTTCTTTTTTTTCTTTTGGCATATGCGTTTATAATATCATGACTTCTCTCTTTTCATACAACTCATAACCATAGGGAATAATCAACCCGTCCTGAGACCGCGCGTAGCGCGATTTTCGACCCGTCTCTGCAAGTGGGTGCATCATAAGGTGCGGGAAAAGCTCATATCCGAGCAATATCTGAACTTTGTTTTTGGATGCAGTGCGAAGGTCTGGACTGCGGCAGTGATTGAGAAGCTGTATGGGTTATACTGCTTCCAATCCTGCCAAGGGAAGGCCGAGCAATGCGCCAAAAACAAAGTTCAGACGATGTTGTTGATCTCTTCGAACGGAATTATGCCCTCAAAAGCCTTCTTAATGGCATCATCCTTCATAGTAAGCATTCCCTTGGCCCGCGCCGCCTCATATACCGCCTGCTCAACAGGATTTGTGAGTACAATATGCTCAAGATCTCGATCCATTTTCAAAAATTCAAATACGGCCGTGCGCCCCTTTGTTCCTGACGGACACGAGGGAGACGGGACGGCTTCATATACATGATCCGGTATTGTAATGAGGTCGCGTGCTTCCTTCGGGAGATCGGAAAGCTGCTTCTCGATCATCAATCTCATGCTTTCGGTCAGCGGTACGGGGCTTTTCGACTCGGGACACATCGTACGCAACAGTCGCTGACCTAGCGCCATGATGAGGGTTGGTGCGATGAGGTATGGGTCGACTTCCATGTCGATAAGACGAGGAATGACGCCTGCCGCGTTGTTCGTATGTAGCGTCGAAAACACAAGATGCCCGGTGAGTGCCGCCTGTATCGCAAGCTGAGCAGTCTCTTTATCGCGGATCTCTCCCACCATGATGATATCGGGGTCCTGACGAAGGATCGAGCGAAGTCCGCTCGCAAAGGTATACCCTATCTCGGGACGTACTTGTGACTGGCTCACTCCGGGGATATTGTACTCGACCGGATCCTCAAGACTGATCACATTGCGTTTTTCGCGATCAAGCTCGTTCAGCATGGAATACAGCGTTGTTGATTTTCCCGATCCGGTCGGACCCGTCACCAAAATAAGACCGTACGGGGTACTGATCGCATCGCGCAAGAGCTTTAAATGCTCCGCGGAAAGACCCATCTGATCGAGCGATTTTACACCCTTTCCGGTATCCAGAATACGCATCACGACCTTTTCGCCATAATACGCTGGGAATGTAGAGACACGGAAATCAACTTTCTTGTCATCCATCCGCGCAGAGAAGCGCCCATCCTGAGGCTTTCGCTTTTCGTCCAATTTCAGCTGGGCCAATATTTTGATGCGCGCAACGACGGCACTATGGACATTCACGGGCAAAATAAGCGAGGTATACATGACGCCATCGACACGAAAACGCACACGGACCTTCTCCCCCGTATGTTCGATATGCACATCTGACGCATTACCCTCAACGGCGTGTTTCAATATCACGGCAACGATTTTGGTGACCGGTGCATCTTCAACGATCCTTGATTCCTCCCCTTTTACATCAACGCGTGCATGTTCGTCGATCGTTGAAACATCACCCTGTGCCGAGGCCTCGGTAAGCTCCTTATGTTCTCCGGTGCCCAGCTCGGAAAGCGCTTTTCCCACCTCACCCGAAAGATTTTGATACTGTACAAGGATCTGATTGAAGTCGGTCTGCGTAATGAGGAAGAATTTAAAAGGCATTCCGAGCTTCGCAGCGATGAATTGCACGGCATCACGCGCCTGCGTCATATCAGGGTCGACGATACCTATCTCGAGGATCTGATTTTCCACCGAAAGTGGGGCGACCTGATAATGTCGTGCGGAATCTTCAGGAATATACTTCAGCACATCAACGGGAATCTTGGTGCCATCAAGTGTTCGAGCGGGCATTCCATAATACTCACTTTTGAGCGTAAGAATATCATCTCCGCTCATACCACCGCGAGAAAGCACCTCGTCGATGCCTCCGAGCGCTTTTTCAGCCTCCTTCGTCAATTCAGGAATATCATCTTCGCGGAACAATCCTTTTTGTGCCAAAAATAGAGGAAAGCTCATCTTGTTGTTGGCAAAAAATGACTATCTCCCGGTAAGAGATCAAGGTCATTCTTATGATTATGTAAATATACTTTGACCGCCATGTACTTCATATGAGTGGGTGATAACGTGGAACGCTGATACGATTTCCGCCCAAGGACCTCGGATCTTCTATAGCTTTATGATAACAAAAAAACACCCCAAGTGAAACAAGGGTTATGCGGTGTCAGTTGTTCTGAATAAGTATGAGGCCGTACACTACATCCTTTTCGCACATCATCCTTAACGAACGCGATCTAATTTGCGATCTTTTTGACCGTATCGATCTTAACGGTAGAACTTACTACCGCACCACCATTCTTCTGCGATGAGGCAGGCTCCGATTGGACTGACCTTTTCAAGAGTATTTTTACTTCATCGGGTGTCGAGAATGGATAGCGACGTCCAGCAGTAGTCGTACTGATAGACCCGGTGAAATCGATAAGCGACTGGAAGGTAGGGTCAGAAAAAAGAGCTTCATCAAAATGAATTGACCTAAGTTCGTTCAATGCAGCCGTACTTTTCGCCCCCATCTCTTCACCGTTTCCGCCGGGGAGTGCAGCAACATCAAGTGGCGCCACAAGAAAGAGAGAAGACATTTTATCTGCTCCAACATACAAATAACCCACCACGAGGATGATCGGGGCTACGAGAACGATAAGGATATCGAGTAAAACTTGTTTGGTCATATGCATGTTAGTGAAGTCCGTAACTGACGATATGTATGCTGAAATTAAATATAGCGACATCAGGAGGCTGCGACCCGCTACTAGCCGCGATAGAAGCGACTGAAGAGAATTCCACCGTTACAATATCACGCAACGCGAGCGATCGTTCGAGGTCAGCAAGAAAATCGCGAAATACATCGTAGGTAGCGGTCGTTTTGAAACTCAATGAGTACGGAACGTATGCTTGCGGTCGCGACTCATCGGTCGCCGCTTTCCCGACCATCGGATCATTAACGCCCATGCCATGACGCGCGGCGATCTCATTCACATCGATGATGAGACGGACGGTATCGATCTCCTTGGGGAGTAATACCTGAAGACGACGATCACCATCTGGGGGGAATGCATCATACTGCGCCGCAATCTTTTGTAATTCTTCCTGTGCATTATCGGCATCAGCGATGTAGCCTCGCAACACCTCCGCCTTTGCTTGTTGTGCTGCAATATCTTTGTATGGTGCATCAACCCAGATGACATATACTGCCCCCGAAAGGATCATGAGAAACACGGGAGTGAGATATCTATTGATCATAGCGCGGCTGGACTAACTGGTATGGATGATGTCGTTCCGTCTAATTCGAATTGGTCATTCATTACCGGAATAATACCCGGCTCGGTAATTTCCTCATTTTTACTCATCTTTTCCGACTTCAAAAATTCAGCATAACGCGTCAAACCATGATTGATCGTGATCTTTGTAATAAAAGTAACAACACCGGTTGCTTCCGCAAGAACAACCGAGGAGATATCGACTTTCTCAACCAATGGTTTCATGCTCCTCCACGTTTCTCCCTGCGAATAAACCGCTTCGTAGGTTGGCGCCTCTGCGACGAGACTTACAATAGAACCGCCTGGACTATTTGCGTAGGAAAGTGATGTTATTCCTATGTTTTTCAGTGTTCCCGCCTCCAGAAAATTAAGAATGATCGTAAATACCGTATGATCTTGAAGTAGATTTTTTGCTGCCACGATACGAAGATCGACGCTCTTAAGACGATCGATCTCGTCGATGTCGATCAATTTTTCTTTATCCTCTAGTTCCACGGCAAGCGCAAGCACCTCTCCCACTACCTTCCGATGAAAGAAATAGACGCCCACCGCGACAAAAAGTACGATAAAAAACGCGCCAAGCGAAAGCACTATTGCGAGATTCAGCGACTCGCGACGGCGGTCAAACCCCGCCACCTTAAGCAGTGGCTGTTGCGGAATAAATGATGTATCGAATGAATTTTGCATTCCTAGACCCTTATTTTACAAGAAATAGAGAAACTTTGCGAGGAAGTTGTCTACAGTTGAGTAAAAAGAGATGCGGGTTTTTGATCTCGACTACAGATTTCGAAGCGCAAGTCCAATGGCGACCGCAAACTCAGGTCCGGACTCCTTGAGGAGCGGAGTGATGGCGGCAGGCGACTCAACCTTTGCAAACGGATCACCATTAACCACCGTCGTCTCAAAACTTTTTTGCGCAAGATCCATGACACCCTTCATGAGTACCCCTCCTCCGGAAAGCACGACACGATTGATACTGACGCGCTTTTCATGCTGGTAGTTCATCATAATTCGGCTTGCTTCGGAAAAGATGCGTTCCACAGCTAGTCGTGTGATCTCCGCGATCGATGCATCCGACGGATCACCCAAGAGTCCGAACTCGCGCTTTATCTCCTCCGCCCTGAGGAGGCTGATGCTTTTTGCACGTGAAAGTGCAAGCGTTGCGTCTTGGGACCCTACGTTAATAAGATGAGAACTCCGCAAAACGCCTTCTTCAACGATCGCGATCTTTGTATTTCCCGCCCCGATATCAACGACCATCGTCGCCGTAGTATCACGGCTCATCGTTGAACGGATAGTAGAAAATATCTCGATCTCAAATGCGGTTGCCGTTGCACCAAGTTTTTTGGCGATATCGGTGTATTTTGCCAACACATCATTGTGCACTGCGGCAAGGAGCACATCCACCTTCGCAGGTGCCCCTTTTTCCGCATCAGCCTTATCAGGATCGATATAGGTACGCGAGATCTTCGGTATAACCCAATGTGAAAGTGATACTTCAGATACAGACGTTGGGATATACTTTCGCGCCTCCATCGGGATCATGTCTTTCAATTTAGCCTCTCCGACATCGGGCATTTCAATGACCGTCACCAAGGTCGATGTAAGCGGAAGGGAAAAAACGAGATTTCGACTTTTGACGTTGGCTTCAAGAAAGAGATCATTCGTCGCTTCAACGAGCTTGTCCGTCGTGAGGTTTGTCGCCTGTCCAACCTCAAGGGATGCAAGCGGACCAAGAGCGATCTCGCCGTAGGTATCGAGCACCGCCTTACCATTCTTTTTGTGCAACTCTACGACCTTAATGAATGCGCTTCCAATGTCCACCCCCACGACGCCATTCCCCCCTTTTTTTGGTGCGAACGAGGCAAGTAATTTTTCAAACGGATTCGGCATGACACAATCATACCACGGCATAAAATCAATAGTGAAGTCGAGGTGGGGACTACAAGAGCGAGAACGCCAGCGTACCACCTTGCGGGGACGATAAAGGCATGTACACTGTGGTAAATATGATATGGGAAGACATTCTTTCGTTTATTTTCCCCGAACGGTGTATCGGCTGTGGTCGGGAAGGAAGCGCTCTCTGCGCCATCTGCGAACGCGCGATTACCACAAAAGCGAAGGCGCTTTCGGGGACGACGGCGATACTCTTTGACTATCAACAACCACTTGTCAAAAAAGCGATCTGGGCACTCAAATACCACCGGAGGCGTGCGCTTGGACGATATTTCGGAACGGCACTCTATCGTGAATTCTTCAAGCAGCTCATAAAAGGGGGGAAACATCTTGGTGAAGAGATCATACTGCTCCCTATTCCTGCGAATAAGAAAGCGCTTGCGTCGCGCGGGTACAACCATGCAGCGATCATCGCCGAAACTATCGTAAAATGCGGAAAGGCGGATGGGATGCGCATCTCCGCCCCAAGAAACGTGCTCTATAAGAAGAAAGAGGTCCTCCAGCAGGTAAAAGCGAGAGGAAGAGTAAAGCGCGCCCAAAATGTCGCCAATGCATTCGACATCCGCGACGGCGAAAAACTATTCGGAAAAACGGTCATCCTTATCGACGATGTCATCACCACCGGCGCCACGATGAGTGAGGCGCGGCGGGTCGTAAGGGTCTGGAAACCGAAGCGTATTCTTGCGCTTGCCGTCGCGCATTAAAAAACCGCGAATATATCGCGGCTATGCAAAGAGATGCTTCTTGAATGCCTCGAGGTATTCCCCAGGAAGCGTATCGTAATCGCCCGCCGGCAAAAGTATGGTGGGCATCAACGTCCACACTTCGGGAACCTCATACGGCGCACGGACGTACCATTGTTTCGTCTCAATCATGGCGGTATAAAAGAACAAATAGCTATTTGCCTTTTGTGTGTACTCGAGAGGATCGAGCGGAAGCTCAAACTGCGTGATCTTCCGGAGTGCGCGTTCTTCACAATCCCGCTCCAACTCGCGCGCAAGGCGAACAAGTCGGATTACCTCTTCTTTTGACAGGTCCTTACCCCCACACCATTCCATCACCAGATCAAAGGCACACATTGTCTTTGAAAACTCCTGATCGATCCAAACGGGAGCGCCCTCAGCCCATTGTTCCAAGTGACAGAATTCATGCAGCGCAACAGGAAGCCACAGAGACGTCGGCTTTCCAACGGCAACTGCGTAACGCACAGAGAGAGGGCTTATGTTGCCAAAATATCCATTGCTGTAAATACCGCCATATTCAACACGATCACCCTCGCAGAGGAGTACCTCGACGTCAAGCCTGCGGCAAGTCTCCACAATAATATTCATGAACGCCCGCACGTTTTTTTCTACCGCGAGATGACAAAGATCCACGTGAAACCCCCATAAATAGTTCTCGACACAAATTAGCATGTTCGCGGGAAATAGCCAGAACTTCCCAAATGCTGCTTTCTCTTGGGGTACTTTGATAAGTAGCGCTCAATATGCTAAGTTACATGAGCAATAATATTTTGGAGAGGTGGCCGAGCGGCTGAAGGCACCACACTGCTAACGTGGCAGGGGATAAAACCCCTCGCGGGTTCGAATCCCGCCCTCTCCGCCAATGGCTTAAAAATGACCGAAAGGTCTTTTTTAATATGCCATTGCGCGAGAGGGCGGGATTCGAAAGACGGAGGCGCGAAGCCGACCTGAGCTCGTCGAAGGTCGTAGCCGAGTCGGGGTCGAGAGTACTTAGATTTTTATGAGCGAAGCGAAATAAAAAGCTTAGTAACTCGTGACCGCATCCGCCCTCTCGCAAAGAGATTCGAAAAGCTTTGCGCGACCAATTTTTCTTAACGGTACTCCGTCTTAGAAAAATGAAGTACTCCTCGTGGTGATATTTGTGAAGCATTCTTATGCTGAATAAATCGCAAAGGTGTATTGCGGCTGTAAGCCGAGAAATTCCCGCCCTCTCCGTGGTGCACTTAACGGATAAGGAGCCTTGCTCCGCATACGCTTAGTGATACCATCTCTCGTTAAGGTCTTCCGAATCAGTTTCCAAGGAGAGACCTTTCAAACCTGCCTGCGCAGGCAGGGCCAAGGACTGACCTTTGAAACTTCTGTGAGCAGAAAGAGTTAACTGGAGATGGTATGACTTGTGACCAATTCCCGCCCTCTCTCTTTCATGGCTGCATTTTATGCTACAGTACAGGAATCAGGGAGGGGTGGATGAGTGGTTTAAATCAACAGTTTACTAAACTGTCGACCCGTTAAACGGTCCGCGAGTTCGAATCTCGCCCCCTCCGCATTTAAAAATCCGCTCGCATGAGCGTGATTTTTTTATGCGGAGGAGAGAAAGTCGACTGCTCGACTTTCGTGCGAGATTCGAAGCCGTTCTCCCCTATTTTCGAGACATTCTTATGTTGAGAAAATGGGAAACGGGTACTGACGCAGTAGGCGTCGAACATCTCGCCCCCTCCGCACATAAAAAACCAGCACTGTCATGCTGGTTTTTGTTGAACAAAGAAATAATTCTTACTTCATTTTACTCACCTCCGTACCGATATACTTTTTCAATTTTGCGACCCGATCTTTCATCGATGCAACGAGTGACGCTACCTTTGCTGACCGACCCGGCTCGGGAACTCTTTGTATGGCCCCAAGTTCTTTCAGAGAAGACGAGAGCATGGAGCCAAACTTTTCAACATCCTGGCTCACGACGATCTTGTACGCTTCTCGAACCCGCTTCTCCGAAACATAGCGCCATGCGGCAAGACCTCCTCCAACGATAATGAAGACTAATGTGATAAGAAATATCTCCAACCAACTAAGATCGATAAGCCCTCCGAACGACAGCACCACTTGCGGTCGCACCCTGAATGCTCCGTCTTTGGTGGGATAGCTTAATGCCCCACGCACGTCCCGAGCGGTTACCGCAAGCGTGTATTTCCCAGAATGGAGCGATTGCCCTAGGTTCACTCTCCAGACTCCTGAAGTGTCACTTTCAACGGTATCCTTCAATATCTCCTGTTGCAGAGCGTTCAATACGCTGACATCAATGAATGCATTTGGAATGGATTTTCCAAGTGCAATAACGGGTTCTTCGAGGGTAGCAGAAACGGAAAGAAATTCTATGATCGGCGTCGGAAGCGGTGTGATCTCAAATGAGGTGCTCTCCTCGGAGCTATTCCCCGCACGGTCAATGACTTTCACCCGCAATACGTGCGATCCTGGACCTACGGGGGGCAGTTTTGCTGACGTACTTGCAGTTTGAAGTACTTCCTTGTCATCAACAAGAAATACTACGCTAGAGATACCCGAAAGCGCATCCTCCACGTTTGTGACCACTGTTGGAGTAGGATTATCGCTCAGTGCGGCAATGTCGATCTTAAAAAGCGGTGGGGGCAGTGTGTCGACAGCGATACGATAATGGAGGGCCTTCCCCCATCCTTCGTCGTTCATAAAGCGCGCATGAAGATAATAGACCCCATCCTGAAGCGGAGCGAACTCTTTGAGTTCGAAAAGTCCTTCCGACACCGCTGGTGATGAAAGAGGGGTCTTATTGAGCGCCACTGCAACCGCGGTGACATCGGACGGCAATTTCCAACTTACAAAGAATCGTGCGGATACATTGCTCCATTTTTCCTGTTCCGGGTAGAGGGGGACGGTGATCACCGGCTTCACGGGTAGCACGACCGACGGCGTTGCCGGGCGTTCGATCTGGGGAGGTTTAATGAACGTTGCATCCTGCTTCGTGATGCTTGTTAGATGCAGGCCGTTCATCGCGGAAAGGACGTTCGTACCGCTTCCGTCGCTCGCGGTAACCGCACCGTCAGAAAAGATGATCGCGATCGGTCCAGCCCCTTTCACCTTGAAAGTGATCCGGAGCACGGGAAGAGCTTTCCCTGAGATACTGTTCTGGCTTCCTCCAATGAATGTCACTCGTCCGGTTTCGTTGGCGTATTCAGGACCCTGAAGCCAAAAATTGAATGCGGAATTCCCTTTGTCGAGATTGGTCACCAGGAGGATATCGTTGGGGTAGGTGATGGTCGCCTGAGCAGCATTGATACCCACATCAGCACTTGCTATTTTTACATCGACATTGAACGTGTCCCCGATGACGAAAGTGTCTTTATCGACAGTAAGATCGTATGATGCGGCAGACGCCATTACTGGGGCAGAAAAAGCGAAGATGGCGGCAATCACACCAAAAAGGAGATGTTGCCCGACAGACATACCGGTGTACTGATGCGACATGACAATGATTGCTATCTTTTAATTGTGCGAACGAAGATGCTGAGATCCGAGACATCCACTTTACCGTCATTATTCAGGTCATCAAGCAGACGCGTCGCCTCGATAGAAGACATCCATCGTGAGATGAAGATGCTCCAGTCTTGTACATTGATTATACCATCTTGATTAAAATCAGTCTGCGGAGTGAAAAGGCTTGTAACGGTGAATATCTTTTGAGGTGAATTTTCACTCTGTTTACCGCTTGGTGATGTCTGGCGCACTCGAACCGTATGACTACCCAGCGCGAGTTCGCCGGTCGGGAAGAGTACCTTGTAGGAGCCGTCAGCAGACGCTACGGTACGAGCAGTTGCGGACTCTCCGTCAATCTCTACGTCAACAGCGTACCTTGGTCCCGCCATCCCCACAAATCCCACTACATCGCTCTTTCGCACCGTCGGATGAACGAGATTGAGTGTTGGAGAAAGCAGTAGCGCACCGAGATCGAGCAATGTATCTTTATTCGCATAATTCGCGTTGAACACTCTCGTCTGAGTTGTGAATCCAAGCTTATCAATGCCGATGATACCGTAGGAGCCGGCACCTACTTTCACATTTTTCAACAACAATGAGAACGAGCCGTTCGCAGTAGCAGTCGTTTGACCTTGCATTGCCGATCCTTCTCCCGAGGTCGCAAGAACATGGATGAATGCTTGCGGAAATGCTACCCCCGAGATCTGCACTCCCGTAACGCGTGGAACGAAGGGGGCCGGTGCCGGGGTGGATGCAGTGCTCCCGATACCACCTGACGATGGAACAACAGGGGTCGCGGTAAAGGTAAGCAGCCGAGTCGAAGACACATCAAGAAGAGTGTCTTCCGTGTCAGAAAGCGACAATGTAACTGCTTCCGCAACTGCATCCCTGAGGGTCATTGTCCCCACGCCATTCACGATGTTCACCAGTCCGTCTCCGGTCGCCGATCCGCTTGCATGAAGCATCACATCAGACTGGTAGGTAGTATCAATATTCCCCGCATTATCCTGTGCCTCCACGGTAACCGTCGCAGGCGAGCCTACCTGCACCGATGATACGGGAAGGATCACGAAACGAGTTGCCGTGATTGGCGTTGCGCTCACTGATACCAGGTCAGACCCATCACGTACACCGACGGCACCATCAGGCGCGACGGCCGAATCAGAGACGGTCACAAGCCAAGTGCCGTCCGTCTCATCGTAGTACCAGAAATTACCGACCGCATTGCCGTCATTGATGGTGATAAAGGTCGTTGGTGACCCTCCGGTCGCTGCCGCATAGAACGCAGTTGTCGTCGCAGGTGAAGATGAGTAGAGATATGCAAGAGCCACACCACTCGTAACCTGGTTCTCGAATTGGTCCCGGCGCGTGACCGTGTAGCCCAGTCGCGTACCCGCGGTCATATTTCCCGGTTCATTAAGCACAAATGCCGCAAGGGCTGCCGGTTGCACGGTGATGGCGTCGCTCGCATCATCTATATTGTCCGCACCGTCGGGTACCGTAGCATTATCGGAAGCCGTAACGAACCAGTTGCCGCTCTTTTCATCGTACTGCCAGAATCCGACGGAAGAGAAACCGTTCGGAATGACGATCGACGTGATCGCGCTGCCTCCGATCGCCGCATCATAGAACTTTTTATTCACTCCGTCTGACGTGCTATAGAGATGAACCGTTGTTGCCCCGGATGACACCGAGTTACCATACTGATCTAGACGTGTGACATTGTATGCGATGCGCATACCGGCAGCAGCATCACCCGGATTATCAAGCAAGAATTGTGCGACGGCACCGGGAGCAAAGGTCACTACCCGCATTGACGAGAAATCGAGACCGGTTGCTTCGCTGTCAGTGAGCGAAAGATTCACATCTTCCGGAACAGTATCAGCGAGCGCGATAGTGCCAACGCCGTTGACGATATTCACTAGTCCGTCACCTGAGGCAGAACCATCTGCATTCAACGTCACATCTTCTTGATACGACGTATCAACATTTCCGTTTGCGTCTTCCGCACGCACAGTGACCGTAATCGGTGCATCTACTGTTCCATTCACCGATGGTCTGATCACGAATCGCGTTGCAACGATGGGGGCGGCACCAACGACCACCGCATCAGTAGCATCAATGATACCCGCCGCTCCGTCCGGAGCGGTCGCGTGATCGGACGCGGTAACCGTCCAAGTCCCGGGGTTCGGATCGGAATACCAAACGGATACAGTCGAAGAGCCGTTCGGAATTGAAAGAATGGAGATGACGCTTCCCCCGATCGCGGAATCGTAGAATTGAGGAGCGCTGGTGCCGGTAGAATCGCTGTAAAGATAGGCGGGGGTGATGCCGACTGAGGCAAGATTATCGAACTGATCTTTACGAGTAACGGTATATGCAAGTCGGGTGCCTGCCATCATATCACCAGGATCATTGAATAAGAATTTAGACACGAAACCCGCGTTTACCTGGAGTAAGTCGATGGCATCATTGACCCCAGCATTCCCATCGGGGCCTCCTGCATTATCGGATACGGTGATCGTCCATTCTCCTCCTAGTTCATCGTAGTACCACACATTCCCCGATGATTGCCCGCCGGAGATGACGATCGACGAAACAATGCTTCCTCCGGATGCGGCATCATAAAATTTCTTATTCACGCCGGATGATGAACTGAAGAAATACACGGTGCTTGTTGCGCTCGCAGTGTTGTTGCCATACTGGTCTTGACGAGTAACAACGTACGGTGCCCGCTCTCCTGCGGCCAACGTCGCAGGGTGACTGAGGGAAAACTGAGCGGTTGCGCCTGCGTGGAACACGAGCGGTTGCGTTGATGAGAAATCAAGCCCCGTAAGCTCCGAGTCATCAAGCGAAAGTGTGATCGATTCTGCCATGATGTCAGAAATATTCTTCGTGCCGATGCCATTTTCGATATCAACGAGTCCGCCACCCGATGCGGATCCGGTGGTACCGAGCGTCACATCGTCCTGATAACTGGTATCGATATTATTATCCGCTTTCTGTGCCTGAATAGTAACAGTGACTGGCGCATCCGTTGTACCATCCGTGGGTGGAAGAATGACGAATTTTGTCGCCGGATGATTGACTGAAAATGACTGATCTACGTTTGGAGCAGGATTGTAGTTACCGCTCCCACCTTGTGCGGCGCGGATCGTACACGTTCCCACAGAGACAAGGTGTACCGTTGGATCAGTCACTGTGCAAACACTCGTAGTAAGCGATGAGAATGAGACAGTCAGACCTGAAGAGGAAGTAGCTGAGACGACAAAATCGGGATCACCAAGCATTTTATCCGAGAGAGCATCAAGGGTTATCGTCTGATCCACTCCGGTGATCACGAAATCCCCTGCAGACGCATCAGTGAGAGAGAAATAGTTCGTGGTGTCGGCGGGCGTGAAGTTCGCGGTGACGGCATAGGTACCGGCGTTCGTTTGTGATGCGGCACCGCCCGTGAGGATAGCACTTGCGGAGCCCGCGACGGAACCCGAGACAGTTGCGGCATGAGGTGCGGCGTCATAGGCAACGGGCGAGTTCGTGACGGAGAGCGTCGGGGTCACCTTCGTGATCACGAAGCTCCCTGCCGACGCGTCGGTGAGGGAGAAGTAGTTGGTAGTATCAGCGGGAGTGAAGTTCGCGGTGACGGCGTATGTGCCGGCGTTCGTGGGAGCGGTTCCCGAACCGTCATACTTGATATTGCTTGGTGTACCGGACACTGAACCGGTCACGGTCGCCGACTGCGATGTACCGTTGTATGTGACGGGTGAGTTCGTGACGGAGAGGATTGGGGTGGCTTTCGTCAAGGTAACTGTTAATGGTGACGATGATGCCGGCTTATAGGTATCATCACCAGCCTTTGTTGCGGTGACCGCGCATGTGCCAGAGACATTCGTTACATTCAGAATTGCTCCCCCCGTGATCGAACACCCGGTCGAAGCACCAACTGAAAATGATACCGCCCCCGTTCCGGATCCTCCCGTTGAAGAGAGCGTTGACGTCGAGCCATATGAAACAGTCGACAGAGAGGCAGTAGCAGTCAGGGCTACCTGGGGCACTCGACTATCAGTCGTGACGGTCAGGATGCCGGTCGTCGGAGCGAAATAGGTATTGTTCTGATTGGTCGCAGTAGAGCTGGTTGAGCCCCAAGTGCCGTCACTTTTCCCTGCGCCGCCAAGTGTCAATGTGTCAACGCTGATATTTTGACCTGCCGCAATACTGGCCGAAGCTGAACCAGTAGGCGCAATGCTCAAATTACCGGCAACTGAAGTGCCTGGGGCCATGGATTTTGCAGCAGAACCGGAAAGGATCAGATTGTCATACGCTACCGCTCTTACCGTCTGCGCTGCATCAGTATAATTCACCGTATTCCCGACGGCACTAGCTTCAAATATGGTGATAGCGATCGTTGAACCACCGTGATTCAATGCGCCCATAGTTCCCTGAGTGAATCCGCCACTTCCTGACAAGGCAGTAGAAACAGTTATGGTACCGTTGTTGGTAAGAACCGCAGTTCCACCAATTGCGCTGAGCGTTGCGGCAGTAAGCGTTCCATTATTTGCATAAGGACCTGTGAAAGTTGCCGTTCCGGGAATCGCTATCGTAGTTGCACCGCTTAACGTATGAGTTATGCCACCAAAGGTATGCGTTCCGGTATTTGCCATAAAAGTAGTGGCGTTGTTTGTCAGATCATCATTAAAGGTCACCGCAGCAATTCCGGTCTCACTCCAAGTGCTACCGCTATTCAGCGTAACCGCACCGGTGAATGTTTTGGTACCGGTATTTGCAAGCGTCAGAGTTCCTGTGACGTTCGTGGTACCCGTCACACCAAGCGTCCAAGTGTTCGTTGTTCCCGTACGAAAAGTAGCCCCTGCACCCACGTCAAGATTTCCGCCAATGATCTCTGCCGCGGCTGTTGTCGACGTTACCGTTCCACTCAAAGTCAAATTACCATTTACCGTTGCAGCTGCAGGAAAATTTTTTGTGCCTGCACCTGAGAGTGTGAGATTGCTATAGATGATCGGTCGAATAGTTTGCGTGGCATTGCCATAGTAGTTCACCATAGAACCGGTAAATGTCGTGAGCGTCGGAGTACTGGTGAAGTTGCCACCGATATTCAGCGTCCCGGCATCGGTAAGAGTCAGTTGACAGCCAGTAGTTCCGGTAGTGATCGTTCCGGCTATCGTGGCCGTTCCGGTCGAAATACTCAAAATATCATTCCGCCCCAGGGTCGTCGCACTCATCGTGAGAGAGCCCGCATTGAATGTCCCCGCACCCACAGCAATTGTTGCTGTTCGACCAGTCGATGGTCTCGGCATGCTTACTAGGCCGGTTACCGCAAGCGAGTTTGTCCCGCTTATGTTTACCGCACTGTTTGTAGTGACTGCAGCAAAGGTAAGTGTACTGGCGGCTGCTGCAATATCTATCGTGACCGTGATACCACTATTGATCGTGACAGTATCCGCAGAAGTCGGCACCGACAATCCACCCCATGTCGCAGTGCTACTCCAATTACCAGAGACTGAAGCCACTCTTGCTGCGGCCATGGCGGTGTTCGCCCCACCAAAAAAAAGGATCACCGCACAAAGTATCGCAAAAGAAAATGCGCTGATCTTCTTTTTCATACCTTCAGGTTCGGGATAGCAGGGAATGGTGTTCATGAGTGTGAGCAGTAAGGATAAAAAGGTGACTTACTCGTATGCACAAAAAAAGAAAACAAAAAAAAGAGCACGATCGTCGAAAACGCCATCGGTAATGATGACGATCGCATCCGACAATGAAGATGACGAGAATTATTATTTCGACTTTTTAAGGATTGGTGTTGCATTTTTCTTTAACAAAAAACTTTTTACCATTTCTACAATTTCGGCCACCGCATGACTGGATTTAACGATGTAGTCATCGGCACCCAAACTGAGTCCTTTTTTTATGTCGTCGTCTTCACCGAGCAGTGTGAGTACGATAATAGCGATGTGATGGGTATCAGGAGAACCCTTAAGTTCCTCCAACACCTCAAAACCATGTTTCTTTGGGAGGATGAGATCAAGCAAGACAAGGTCCGGGTTCTTTGTTTTTGCCAACGCTAAACCGGCTTCTCCGTCAGATGCCCGAAAAACTTTAAAACCGGCATCACTGAGCTCGGTCGCAAGCACCTCAGCGAGTATCTCGTCGTCCTCCACCAGTACTATCGTTTGCATACTCATAAGGTTTTTATTCATTAGGCGATCGTTCCGTTAATACCGTCTTGCTCACACGGGTTCATTTTAACAACGATCATTTATTTACTCAAGCTAGTTATTAACTAACCTTATGACTTCCTCGTATCTATCTCTGTAGCACGCAGCGGGATTTTTGCGTAAAAAGTCGATCCCACGCCCTCCGTCGACTCGAACCAGACCCTTCCGCCCAAGAGTTTTATCGTCTCCGCGACGATGTAAAGCCCCATTCCGTTACCATCCGGTTTTGATCTGATCGCGTTGCTTGCTCTCTTAAACCGTTCGAAGATCAGTGCTTGTTCGATCGCAGGGATACCAATACCCGTGTCGCGAACCTCAAAGAGAAAGTCATCCTTTTCTTCTTTGATCGCAATGGTGACACTCCCACCCGCCGGGGTATAATCGATCGCATTCCCGATGAGATTCTGAACGACTTGCTCGAACATGTTGAGATCGGTAATGACGACCAACTTCTCCGGATGCTCCGTAAAAGCAACGTGAAGCTGCTTCTTCTCATGCACCACCGCATACCGTGAAAGAAAAGCGCTGACAAAGCCGACCACCTCAACCGGCCGCGGTTCGACGCGCAGCTTTCCTCCCTGCAAGCGAGAGGAATTCAAAAACAGTCTGACGAGCGTATTCAATCGTTGCACAGAAAATCGGATATCAGCAAGATATTTCATTCCGTTCTCGCTCAATTGCTCCTTGCGCATAAAGAGATCGGCCGTCCACTCGATACCGGTCAACGGAGTACGCAACTGGTGTGCCGCCAGTGACAGAAATTCGATCTGCGCCCGATCAAGCGCCTTCTCTCTCGTGATGTCCCGCTCTACGCCGACGAAAAAAAGTATCTCGCCTTTTTTATCGAGCACGGGAAAAATATTGATCATCGCGGTATAGAGCTTTCCCTCTTTGTTTTTATTTTGGATCTCTCCACTGAAGACTTTTTTTTCTTTCTTGATCGTGTCCCACATGTTTGCGTAGAAGGCGGTCGTCATGGGTGCCCCCCAGAGCACACCGGCCTTTTTTCCTATCACGTCTTCCAGCAATTTTCCGGTTATTATTTCTGTCGACTTATTAACATAGGACAGCATTCCTTCTGAATCGGTGATAATGATCTGATCAGAAACGTTGTCCATGGCTAATTTGAATTTCTCCAGATCTTTTGCCATCATTTCGTAGCGTAATTCCTCGCGAACGAGATTCTCGAACGCGCCCTCCGCGATACATTTTATTTTTTGCACATCCGTTCTTTCTCGAACCAACACCCTGAAGACAAATTTGATAAGCAGCGGATACACTACGACAACGAGGAGTAGCGCACTTATCACGCTAACCCAAAATTGTGACAGCGAGAAGAATAACGGCAGAAACATGACACCAAGTTCAACCGCAAAGGTGCTTACCAGCAGAATGAAGAGGATCAGCACCGGACGAAACAAACTCGGTTCGTCCCCGTCCAGTGTCAGATATTTTCTCAGCAGTCCTACTTTTGACAGACTGTGCCTGGCATGCGCACTACCCGCACCTGCGCCTGATGCGGATGCCTGCGCCATATCTCTCGATCTGGTGATGGGTTCTTTGTTATTCACTATACTTTATTTTATCACAGTCGATACTTTGGGGCGATGATCATGCTTTTTACGTTCAAAAACCGCTCGGATATTCATCCCCCATCTCTCTGTATATAGAGAGGGAGACAATATAAACACCGCACAGCAAAAGACAGATCGGAGCACAAATATGAACACCCCTCTAATAACCGACCGCTCACACAAGTGTTGCAATTGATTGTTGAACTCAGGCCTGCTCTTCTTTCGCTCATGCTCATTCCATGCTTAGCTTATGGGAATGAACGACGAGGACGGTATTTTGATAAAAAAATATCTGAAAGGTGACGAGGATGCATTCACGCAACTCGTCGAAAAGTACATTGACGCGGTGTATGCGTTTTCCCTGCGCCTCTCGGGAGACCCGCATACTGCAGAAGACGCGACACAGCAAGTATTCATCAATGCGTGGAAGCGCCTTGCCTCATATGATACGAATCGGCGTTTTCTTACGTGGCTCCTCGCCATCGCACATAATGCATCGGTCGACATCCTGCGCAAAAAGAAAGGCGTACCATTATCGTATTTTGATAGTGCCGAGGGAGGCAACGCGATCCTCGACACGACCAAAGACCCCGAGCCACTCCCCGACGAACTCTTTGCACGGAAAGAACTTGGGGAAGAACTCGGTCGCGCCCTCGCGATCCTCTCCTTTGCAGAACGCGAAGTACTCACACTCCATTATGAAGAAGGGCTTACCTTCGAAGAAATATCCGAGATGCTCGGAAAATCGAGGAACACCGTGAAGAGCCAACAACGACGCGCCGTGGAAAAACTCCGCGCACTCCTCCTTCCATCACAAACGTAGCTCCCTCCCCCTCTTGTGCACCCAAAATAACTGCTCGCACGTATACTTTTTATGAAACAAAATTATGAGGAGCTTTTTCGGCGGCTTTCAAAAGTGAGGGCACCCTTAGGATTGCATCAGTCGGTGATCGCACGGATAGACGAAGCACGTCTGCGCATCATGCGCATCAAATTTGCACTATTTTCCGCATTTGGTTTCGCATCGGGGGTAGCACTCTTCGCTCTTGTCTCATCTACTTCGGCAAAAATGCTTGAGTCGGGATTTATCGACTATGCTTCACTCCTCTTCTCCGACAGCGGCGCGGTGCTTTCATATTGGCGGGAATTCAGCGTCACACTCGTTGAATCGCTTCCATTGCTTGGACTCACGCTCATTCTGCTAGCGCTACTTACCATGCTGCAGACATTCCGGCTGGCAGCAAAGAATTCAGGTGCATTTTTTACTCATCAATTCATCTAACTATCCCACTATGAATATCAAACAATTCGCACGCTCCAAAAAATTCACGCTCGTCATGCTCGTCCTCGGAGCACTCGTCATCCTCCTTGCTGTGTTCCAAGCCGGTATCTCCGTCGGTTTTCACCGTGCGGGTTTTTCCTATCACATGGGTGAGGATTATTATCGCGCATTCGGAGACGCTCCGCGCGGACCGGGGATCGGGATGATGGGAGACCGTGGATTTCCTAATGCGCACGGTGCCATTGGGCGCATCATCAAACTCTCCCTCCCCACGATAACCGTGCTCGGAACGGACAATATCGAAAAGGTCATTACGACCGATCAAAGCACGGAAGTAAGGCGCCTTCGTGATGAGGCATCAGCCTCGGAGCTTGCGCTCGATGAATATATCGTTGTGATCGGAACCCCGAATGAGCATGGGGAGATCGTCGCTCGTCTCATTCGCATCCTCCCGCCACCACCGGAATTTACTCGTCCCAACCAATCAATAAGCGCGACCGAATCGACTTCGAGCGTAGCCCAATAATTTCTATGAACACCAAACTGATCGCGCTAAAGAATTTCATACTTGTTCACAAGCTTTTAAGCGGCGTCATTCTGCTCGTCGTTTGCTACGGAGGGTACAAGGAATATGTGTCACTCACCTCGACCGCCGCCGAGACACGCTACGTCATAGGCCAGGCAACAAAACAAACGATCATTTCGTCAGTGACCGGTTCAGGGCAAGTGGGGACGGTGAATCAGATCGACCTTAAACCAAAAGTTTCGGGAGATATTGTATATCTCGGGGTAACAACGAGCGGACAGGGGGTGAAGGCGGGTGCACTCATTGCACAGATCGATGCCACGGATGCAGAAAAAGCGGTCAGGGATGCCGCAATCAGTCTTGAAACGGCGCGACTGTCATTAGAAAAATTGCAGCAGCCTCCGGACCAACTGGAATTGACCCAGTCAGAGAATGCACTCGCCCGTGCGATAAACTCGAAACAAAATGCGGAAGATGACCTTACAAAAGCATATGATGACGGATTCAACAGTATTTCCAATGCTTTTCTTGACCTTCCAGTCATGATCACCGGTCTTCATGACCTCCTCTATCTGCCAAACTCACAGCTTGGCGGCTCCAACGTGAACAATGTCGACTATTATGCAGGCACTGCGTCGATCTTTGATGCACGTGGCGCAACCTATGGAACCGAAGCAACTACTAAGTATCAAATCGCCCTCGCGAAATACAACAAGAATTTTCAAGACTTCAAGGCACTGACCCGCACAAGTGATCCCGCAAACATAGAAGAACTCATCACTGAGACCTATGACACGGCGCTCGCAATATCCGATGCGGTAAAAAGCGCGAATAATCTCATTCAATTCTTTGAAGACCAGATGACGCAGAATAACAAAAAGATTCCCGCGCTTGCGGACACACAACTCGCGACCCTAAACAGCTACACGGGAAAGGCGAATACCCTACTCACAGATCTTCTTGGAATGGCGACAACGATAAAGAATGACAAAAATGCCATCATTGATGCGACCCGATCAATTGATGAAGGCACACAATCGCTCGCAAAACTGAAAGCGGGTACGGACACGCTCGACCTGCGCTCGTCGCAGCTCACGGTAGACCAGCGTAACGCAACTCTCCAGGATGCAAAGAACGCACTTGCTGATTATTACCTTCGTGCGCCATTCAATGGAACGATCGCAAAACTGAACAGCAAAAAGGGCGACAGCGTTTCTTCAGCAACAGTGATCGCCACACTCATCACCAAGCAAAAGATCGCAGAGATATCACTGAATGAGGTCGATGCCGCAAAAATAGCGGTCGGACAAAAGGCGACACTGACCTTTGATGCGATAGAGGGACTTTCGATCGCCGGAAATGTCGCGGAGATCGATACTATGGGAACCGTCTCACAGGGAGTGGTAACCTACAATGTGAAAATATCTTTTGACACGCAAGACGAACGCGTAAAGTCGGGAATGACGGTAAACGCAGCGGTCATCACCGATGTAAAGCAAGATGTTTTAAGCATTCCCGCGAGTGCAGTCAAGTCACGGGGAAACGCATCTTATGTCCTTATCATTGATTCGGAAACGAAAGTGTCTGATGCTCAAGGTGTCCCCAGTAAGACTAGTCCGCGAGAGCAGGTCGTTGAGATCGGAATGTCAAATGATACAACTACAGAGATCGTATCCGGGATCACCGAAGGGGCACTTGTCGTCACGAGGACGATCGCGCCGACAGCGGCGACCGCTGCTGCACCGAGTCTCTTTGGCGGCGGTGGCGGTGCGACACGGGCGCTTCGCAACTAACATGATCGACTTACAACATATCTCAAAAAGCTATGGTACCGGAGAGGGTGCGTACGAAGCGCTCCGTGACGTCAGTTTTCGTGTCGAAGACGGAGAATTCGTCGCGATCATGGGTCCGTCCGGATCTGGAAAATCAACACTCATGCACATTATCGGGGCACTCGATACGCCAACATCAGGAACATACACACTTGATGGCAAGGATGTTTCGACGCTTTCCGACGATGAACTTGCGGACATACGCCGTGAACATATCGGATTTGTCTTTCAGTCGTTCAACCTTCTCCCTCGTACTACTGTGCTGCGCAATGTCATGCTTCCGCTCGTTTATGAAGGAGTCGAAGGAAAAGAGCGTAATGCTCGCGCACGAAAAGCGCTCCTGTCGGTAGGACTTGATGAGACACATTTTACACATCTTTCAAATCAACTTTCCGGCGGACAGATCCAACGCGTGGCCATTGCTCGTGCACTCGTAAACGATCCGACGCTCATTTTGGCCGATGAACCAACGGGGAATCTCGATACCAAAACCGGTGAGATTGTACTTGAGACATTTCAAAGATTGAATCGTGATGAAGGACGGACGATCATCATTATTACCCACGAACAGGAGGTGGCAGAGCATGCGGACAGGATCGTCTATATTCGAGACGGGAAGATCGCTGAGGTTGAACGCACGCACAAGCAGTAAGCAATGCACATATGAAATACAAAGACATTTTTGAAGAAACCTACATCGCGCTCTCCTCGAACAAGATCCGTTCCGGGCTTACCGTACTTGGTATCGTCATCGGTATCAGTTCGGTTATTGCGATGATCTCGATCGGGCAAGGTGCACAGGGAACGATCCAAGCAAGCATTCAATCGATCGGTTCCAACTTGATCATCGTTTCGCCTGGACAGCAACGCAGTCCGGGATTTCAAGTAAGCGCGGGGCGCGGCACCGCACGCACACTCACCCAAGCGGATGCGGAGGCAATAACCGCCACGATCACCGCAGCACAAGCGGTTGCACCGGAAACCACGGGAAGATATCAAGTCACGACGAAAGGGAAAAACACGAACACCTCTATCGTTGGTACGGTCCCCGCATATCCTGATGTACGCAATATACAAATTGATGACGGCTCCTTTATCAGTACGGGGCAAGTTCAAAGCATGGCAAAAGTTGCCGTACTTGGTCCCACCACACGAGACGACCTTTTTGGCCTTGACGCAGGCAGTGTCGTCGGTCAGACCATTCGCATTAAAGGGATGGAATTTAAGATCATTGGAGTCACAAAATCAAAGGGTGGTTCGGGGTTCGGGAGTCAGGATGACATGATATTTATTCCCATTTCGAGTGCTCAGAAATTATTAGCCGGTGGTTCTTATGTGAGCACCATAAGTATCCAGGCACCGGACTCTGCCTCGATGACCGCTATACAGGAAAGCGTGACTGCGCTGCTTTCAGAGCGACACAAGATCACTGACCCCACGATGGCGGACTTTAGTGTATTAAATCAGGCGGACCTCGTCTCAAGTGCATCAAGCATTACGACCACACTTACGCTACTCCTCTCTGCAATCGCAGGCATATCACTCGTTGTGGGAGGGATAGGCATCATGAACATGATGTTGACCACGGTCACTGAGCGGACAAAAGAAATAGGACTCAGAAAAGCTATCGGAGCGAAGCGTGCCGATATCAGTCGACAATTTCTTGCCGAAGCGGTCGCACTCACGTTCATTGGCGGACTTCTCGGTGTCATCCTCGGCTGGCTCATCGCCTATGCGTTTAGTTCGCTTGGCCTTATCCAAACATCGATCTCCCTCACTTCGGTACTCTTGGCATTCGGAGTGTCGGCCGGTATTGGCATCGTCTTTGGATACTATCCTGCGCAGCGCGCGGCGAGACTGAATCCGATTGAAGCGCTACGTTATGAGTGATCGATCTTCGTGAAAAATATCATTACTGTTAAAAAATTTATGAACAATCAAAAATATATCGTATCAATGGTCTTGTGTGCGCTTGTTTTCGGCAGCGGAGGGTATTACATCGGCACAAAAAAGAGTACATCTCCCGAAAGCACTACGAACGCGAGAAGCGGGGGTATGTGGAACGGCAACCGAGAGGTCGGTCAGAGTATAACCGGCGGAATGCGCGGCGCGCGAACTGGTGGAGGATTTTCAGGTGGAGAGATCATCAATATCGACGCACAAAGTCTTACCGTGCGACCGCAAGGTGGCGGCTCAACAATCGTGTTCTACTCCTCGACAACACCGATCACCCTGATGGCCGCAGGGTCTGTGGCTGACCTTTCGGCAGGAAAGAGTATAATAGTAACCGGTAAGGCAAACCCCGACGGGAGCATTACCGCAGCGTCGTTACAGCTTCGCCCGGAGGAGCTAAGTCGACAAATTATCAATACACCGATAACTCGATAACACCTATGCATGATCCACAGAAAGGAATGTCAAAACTCGTACCCATCATTGTCATCGTCGCAGTCCTGATCGCGGGCGGCGCATATTACACGCTCGGCAAAAAAAGCAGCCAGATCGCGATAACCCCGGAAAACACAACTGTCGTTGCCACCGAACCGCAGAAGCCCGTAGCTCCCTCTGCCGGGATAACCGTGACCGCACCGACATACAACGACGGTGTCTACACTGCGGACGGTGCGTACCAGACACCCGAAAACACGGAAACCATCACCGTGACTCTTACGCTCAAGAACGGGATCGTTGTCGATAGCTCAATCCAACAAAATGCACGGGAGCAAAAATCCGTCCTTTATCAGCAGGTCTTTGCTGCAGGCTACAAAGAGTTCGTCACAGGAAAGAAGATCACCGACATCAATATCGGCGTCGTCTCCGGTTCCTCACTCACCGGAAAAGGATTCAACGCGGCAGTAGCAAGCATCGTAAAACAAGCAAAAGCATAATGGAATCCGAAATAGTCAGACGATCTTTTGAGGCGATAGGAACATCATGGGACATCGTAATCGACCAAGAAATGACCTCTGCGGCAGAGCAGGAGTTGTTTCTTGCACTGCGAAAACGGATCGAGCTTTTTGAAGCGACCTATTCACGATTTCGTGATGACTCACTGGTTGATAAAGTCGCACATCATGCGGGTGCATACACGCTTCCCGCCGATGCAAAACAGATGTTCGACCTTTATAAGGAATTGTACGACACAACATCAGGTGCAGTGACACCGCTCATCGGGAACACGCTCGTTGAAGCGGGATACGACAAACACTATTCCCTCAAAAAGGGAGTACTGCATGCACCGCCGGCATGGGATGACGTCCTCATCTATGACTTTCCGAAACTTACAGCGCTCTCTCCGACACAGCTTGATCTCGGTGCGATCGGAAAAGGATACATCATTGATATCGTCGGGCTCCTACTTGAAGAGCACGGTATCAACCAGTACCATATCAATGCTGGGGGGGATATTCGTCAGCGAGGTAGCTGCAGCAATCCTCTTTCCATTGGGCTTGAACATCCGATCGACAAGAACCTAGCGATCGGAAAGATCAATATCGTGAACAAAAGCATTTGCGGATCATCAGGGAGTCGCCGCGCGTGGGAAGATATGCATCACATCATCGATCCCCACACACAGCGATCGCCTAAAAATATCATCGCAGTGTGGGCAGTCGCAGATACGACGATACTTGCCGATGCAATGACGACTGCGCTCTTTTTCAAAGACCCCGCTCTTCTCATGAAAGAGTTTACCTTTGAGTACCTCATCATGAATGCGGACTCCTCCACGCTCCGTTCACCAAATTTTGACGCGACGCTGTTCACCTCCTAACTACATAAGGCAGCCTTATGTAGTTAGTACGGGGCGCAATTTGCGAAGATTTCATACAAAATATTCAATGTGACACCACCCGTCCTATTGCGTATGATGGATGGTATGGAAAAAGCTCCGATGCATCCCTCCGACCTCATCACAAAACATTTTCGTCTCGTCGACGCGCAAAAAAAGGCACTGATAAAATTGGGGCTTCTCACTCTCCGCGACCTTCTCTATCATCTCCCTACACGGCACATCGATGCGGGAAAGTCCTCCGCGATCGAACTTGCAGAGGATGGCGAACGCGTCACCCTCTACGGCCAGATCGAAAAGACCGGAACCAAAAAGTCTTTCCGCGGACACGTCCCGATGGGCGAAGCGGTGCTGCGCGACAAAACGGGAAAAATGAAATTGATATGGTTCAACCAAGCATACATGGCAAAGATGGTTCAGCCCGGAGATTTTGTGCGCGCATCCGGAACGGTAAAAAAACGCGGCGCGACCATATCACTCATCAATCCCGAAATAGAAAAGATCCCTGAACTACCGCGCGATACGGGGCCATCGCTCTTCAACGAAGGCGGGATCGACCCCGAAGACCGATTCTTGCCCGTGTATCCGGAGTCGAGAGGAATCACCTCGCGTTGGTTCTATCATTCCATTCGCCGCGTAACGGCAAGCGGCATCCTTACCTTGCTCGTCGACCCGATACCCTCCGATGTGCTCCTACGGTATAGCCTTCCCTCACTCGCGACGGCGCTCGTATGGCTCCATGCTCCACGCGAAGAACGGCATTCGCTCTCCGCACGAAAGCGTTTCGCATTTGAGGAGATCTTTTTCATTCAACTCGAACGCCAACAGGCGCGCATGCTGTATGAGCAAAATCCGACATTCCTTATTACTCCCGACAAAAAAAGGGTCGAGGAATTCGTTGCGCGTTTGGGATTTCCTCTTACCGACGCCCAAGAGCGCGCCGTCAACACGATCTTTGCCGACTTCGCCTCATCACGAGCAATGCTCCGTCTCCTCGAGGGCGACGTAGGCAGCGGAAAGACCGCTGTTGCCGCCGCGACGACGTTTGCCGCCGTCACCACACGGCCAAGCGGACAAACCTACGGGGCACTCCAGGTCGCATATATGTGCCCGACGGAAATTCTCGCGACCCAACACTTTGAATCATTCATTCAATACTTTGTCGGAACGGGAATGACCATCGGTCTTATCACAGGGTCCGGCTGCCGCAAGTTTCCCTCAAAGGTGAATTCGGGAGGGTGGACCGATGTTTCCCGGACGCAATTCTTGAAATGGGTCGCGAACGGAGAGATCCCCATCGTGATCGGTACACATGCACTCATCCAGAAAAGTGTAAAATGGAAACATTTGGCATATGTCATCATCGACGAACAACATCGTTTCGGAACAAAGCAACGCGCGAAACTTGTCCAAAAAGAAACAGGCGACGCCACGCGCGCGCCGCACTTCCTCTCAATGACCGCTACCCCTATCCCCCGCACCTTAGCGCTCACGCTTTATGGCGACCTTGATCTTTCGATCCTTGACCAAATGCCGTCAGGAAGAAAGCCCGTCATCACCGAGATCGTCCCACCCGGAAAACGCGAAACGGTCTACGAAATGATCCGCGCGGAGATCCGGTCGGGACGGCAAGCGTACATCATTTGCCCGCGCATTGATGAACCCGATCCGGACAAAGAACAGGCGCTCATCGCTAAATCGGTCAAGGAAGAAGCGAAGCGCTTGCAGGAAAAGGTCTTTCCCGAATTCCAGATCGATATACTTCACAGCAAAATGAAGCCGTCTGAGAAAGACGATGTGATGGAGCTCTTTGCTGCGGGTGATACAGACATTCTCGTCGCAACGTCGGTCGTTGAAGTCGGAGTGAACGTCCCGAACGCCACACTCATTATCATAGAGGGCGCGGAACGCTTTGGTCTTGCACAGCTCCACCAATTACGCGGGCGTGTGATCCGTAGTAACCATCAAGCATATTGCTTTCTCTTTTCTGAGACGAAGACCGACAAAACTTTTGAACGACTCAAGGCGCTTACGACCGCAAAGAATGGTTTTGAACTTTCGGAAATGGACCTTGCGCTCCGCGGCTCGGGTGAACTTGGTGGCGGACGTCAGTGGGGAATTTCCGACATCGGCATGGAAGCAATCAAGAACCTCAAGATGGTCGAAGCAGCACGCGAGGAAGCAAAACGCATTCTTGGCGAAGATATTTCACTCACGAAATATCCGACACTCATGGCGCAGCTGGAAGAGCGTACGCGTTCGCATTTTGAATAAAAGGTTTATTACTACCTCTCTCCCGTCGTACCAAAACCACCGCGATCATCATTGCCCATATCGTCCACTTCTTTAAAGTTGACGCGGGCAACCGGGCTGATCACTACCTGCATAATGCGGTCTCCGCGCTCTATGGTGATGTCATGATCAGTAAAATTCAACAATGCGGCAGTGTACTCGTCACCATTGCCACAAAAATCACGATCACCAACCCCGAATCCATTGGCTGGCATGAGGCCGCGCTTATGTAACGAAGAACGCGCAACAAGAGCCACATAGTAACCCTCTGGCGGCTCGATCACGACATTAAGCGGCACGTAGCCAATGACATGCGCCGGTATCATCGTCGTCACACGCACAGAGAGATCAAAACCCGCCGCACCGGGTGTTTTATATTCAGGGAGCGGTAGTGTCTTGTCGATCCGCTTGATGCGAATATGCATATTCATGCACTCATGCTACGTCATACGAAAAGTTACGCAATAGGAATGAAAACACCCCCACGAGAGTGGGGGTGAAAAAACTATTTACGACCTGGAGCACCATCTATATGCGATGCGGGGTTCCAGATGATGCGCTTCGACGTGCGATTGATCGCGAGTACCCCGATCTGGTCCGCATTCCGGATGAAGCCATCTTTGAAAATGAGGACAATGGCAAAATCATATCCGGATTCATTGGTACTAACGTACACCCCAGAAGAGAGGGTGATATGCTCCTTACGTTCGATGAATGGAATACGCACGCCGGTCATGTGATCAAGCAGTTGAATGACATTCGTGTCACCCGCAAAGATCGATGCGCCACCGAAAAGATATGCCTGGATATCGGTGCGACGCAGACTCTCGACGGTCACTTTTTTCTCATCGAGTATCCCGAGTGCGAGCAATGCCGACTTTCGATCGACCTTCTCCCCCGCCTTGACTCGCTCTGCAAGCGCCTCATAACGCACGATGACCGTATCCATGCTTCCAACGGACAGATTTACTTTGTTATCGACAGTCAGCAATCCGACGCTTCCGCACCCAAAGAGACTCAGTGCACACGCGAGAGATAAAAACATTCGAAGGAAAAACATAACACCCCCTCTTTTTGTTGATGTACGCTGCTACTCTTCATGCTAATCAAAAACTCTGAACATGCAAGCATTAAGCGGCGTTGCCTCTCAAAAAAAGCACTTCCGGCTTTCAAAAAATAATCTACTGACTCTTAGTCGAACCGGGGACCAATCGTACGGCCTTTCAAATCTTTGTGCACGCACTAGGACTCGAACCTAGGACCAGTCGTAAATTCTTTCAAAACTGAGTCCACCCGCCTGGACTCGAACCAGGGACCAATCGTGTATAAGACGACCGCTCTACCAACTGAGCTACGGGTGGACTAAGTTTTCAAAGAATGCGAAGAGTTCACTCGATTCAAAAGAAAGTAGAACTTTCATTTATCTCTCGTTGCTCTTCTAAAGACGACCGCTCTACCAACTGAGCTATGCGTGCACAAAATTCTCAAAGAACGGAAAGGTTCACTCGATTCAAATGAAAGTAGAACTTTCATTTATCTCTCGCTGCCTTTCCAAAGACGACCGCTCTATTCGAGATCGCCTTCGTAGTGTAACGGAGAAGACGAGTTGTGTGAATGCGCTGGCGGTGGCCGGCTCATTTTCGAAAAAGCCAGCCAGGCCTCACGTAGTGAGCTGGCTTACCAACTCTGCTACGGGTGGGTACAACTCCTATAGAGTAATCTATTATTGCATTTCATTCAATCAAAGAAAAAACCAGGGGGAGCGCCCCTGATTCAGACACCGCACGATGCTACAGACCGAGCGCCATGAATGCCATATTTGTTGCCTCTTCAATTGCCCGGAGAGCATAGATATGCAGATCGCGCGCGTCAACTTCGGGTGTGTTTACCGGAATAAGATTTCCCTGTTTCCGCGCGGACTGACCAACTTGAATGATGTCCGTTCCATGAACATACGACCGAACGAATGCACCGGTCGGAAGCCCCGTCGCGTCGAAGACTTCGCCACTCTTGGATACCTCCTCGGTCTCGATTCCCCGATGAAGACGTTCTACCTCTCCGGTCCACTCTTCCGCCTTTTCAAGCGAGTTGAACGGACCAAAACATAGCACGACCTGCATCGTAATGAGCGGTAGCTCAAGTGAGACTTCCATCGTCGCAGCATAAGGCTTCAAAGATAGCAGTTCCGCCATTTCATACTCCCGTCTGTCTCTTCCCTCGGTCTACCAGAGATCATCGTGCAACACAAATAGCAAAGACTGCTTTCATGCTACCGAAACAAAAAACCGGCTTATGCCGGTCTTTTGTTTCTATGTTCCGTCGTGTCGCTTCTGACGACGAACGGGTTTTATCTCGTCATTCTCTTCGCCCTCGCTTTTCTCTTTTAGGAGCCCGACATGACTTTCAACGTGTCCGTGCGTCACCGTAGGCACTGCGTTCGGATTAGCCTGTGGGGCAACATAGACTTCATCGCCTATTTTCACCTTTGGTTTTATCCCGTGAAGGGTGAGCAACTTCTCGTATTCTTCCCGTTCGATCGATTCCACGCGAATCAATTCCATCGCGATCGCATCGAGCACAGGTTTATATTTGATGAGGAGGTCTTTTGCGCGGACCAAACAGTCATTCATGATCTTCTCCACCTCAATATCAATGCGTCTCGCAACATCTTGTGAATACTCACGTTCGACGAATCCGCCACGCCCGAGCAAGATGCTGCCCGAAGCCTCAAAGGCGATCGGCCCCATCGTTGAGGACATTCCATATTTCGAGACCATATCGCGTGCGAGCCCTGTCGCCACCTGAAGGTCATTCGACGGACCCGTCGTAAGGTCATCAAACATCATCAGCTCGGCGACATAGCCGCCCAAGGACACCGTAATGTCATCAAGAAATTCTTTTCGTGAATGGAAAACGCGTTCCTCGAGAGGAAGCTTGAGCGTATACCCGGCGGCGTGTCCGCGTGAAATGATCGAGATCTTATGCACAGGATCTGCGTACGCGAGGAGTGACGCAAGCAGCGCATGACCACCTTCATGATATGCGGTGATCTTCTTCTCATCCGTGTTCAAGATATGACTCTTCCGCTCAGGCCCGATCATCACCTTCTCGATCGAGCGAATGAGGTCATACTGCGAAACCTTTTTTCTGCTTTCGCGCGCCGCGAGGATCGCTCCCTCGTTCATGAGCGAATACAGATCTGCACCGGAAAATCCGGGGGTGCGTTCAGCGATCACATGCAAATTGACGTCTTCGCCAAGCGGTTTTTTGCGTGCGTGAATGGTCAATATCTGCTCACGGTCTGCAAGGTCGGGGAGATCGAGGATAACACGGCGATCGAAACGTCCGGGGCGAAGCAAGGCAGGATCAAGCACGTCTGGTCTATTGGTCGCGGCCATGACGATCACTTTCTCGTTTGGCTCAAATCCGTCCATTTCGACGAGAATTTGATTCAATGTCTGTTCACGCTCGTCATTTCCTCCTCCGACTCCGCCACCGCGTACTCGTCCAACAGCATCGATCTCATCAATGAAAATGATTGCAGGAGCCTCCTTCTTCACCATACGGAAAAGATCACGTACACGGGATGCACCGACACCAACGAACATTTCAACAAATTCAGAACCGGAAAGATGGAAGAACGGCACACCCGCCTCGCCCGCGACCGCGCGCGCGAGCAAGGTCTTTCCGGTACCTGGCCCCCCCATCAGCATCACCCCCTTCGGGATCTGTGCGCCAATCTCCAAAAATTTCTTCGGCTCCCTCAAGAATTCAACAATCTCCTGGAGTTCTTCTTTTGCTTCTTTGACGCCGGCAACATCCTTGAAGGTGACCTTCTGCGCCGTATCATCAGGATAGATGACGCGCGCTTTTGATTGTCCAAACGAAAACGCCTGCATGCCACCGGACTGCTTTACCTGGCGCGTGAGGAACCAAATGATGATTCCAAGGAACAGAAGCGGGAAGAAAAACGGTGCAAGTGCATACAGCCAGTAGGCGAGACCACTTGGTTCTTTGATCGCAACCTTTACCGCGGAGAGTTCTTCGGGCAGGACCCCGTAATTCTTCATTGTATCCGAGAATGAAGCTTCAAGTTCTTTTTTTGACTCCTTTTTCATACCGTCAACATACGTGAGATGCAAGTCTGTCCCCTCGATATCTATCGTAGAGATACGCACTTGGCGCACATCAGTCGCCAGCTGCGACAGTGAGACCACTTCGATCTTCGCTTTTTTATCCGCAAAGAACGAATAAGCGGAAACAATGAGCAGAAAAACCAATAACACCGTGAGCATATTCGAAAAGAATGATGGTGCCACAGGTCCATTGTCTTTTCCCTTCTTATCTTTTTTTTCCGCCCCATCTCCCCTGTTGAATTGATTAAAGTCCATATTGGAGACAGTATAGCAGAGAGCCCGCCGGAGCGGAAAACCCGATATCGTGAATAACTGGGAAAATCTGCAAAAAAATGGAGGCTTGCCTGTTTTCCTTCCTCGCCAGACGTAGTAGTATGACGATACCGTACCATATGAGTAATTTGATCGAACACAAACGGGCGCATTTTGACTATGAACTCCTCGAGCATTTCGAGGCGGGCATTCAGCTTTTTGGTACCGAAGTGAAATCACTGCGAGAACACCGAGGCAAGCTGGAAGGTGCGCACATTACCGTACGCGGTGGGGAGGCGTTTCTGATCAACGCTGAAATTCAGCCCTACCAGCCCCAAAACACCAGCGGAGACTATAATCCGGTCCGAAATCGACGGCTTTTGCTCACAAAAAAAGAACTCGCTGAGCTCGCAAGTGCAGAGGAAAAGGCTGGATTGACATTAGTCCCACTTTCGATGTATAATAAAGGAAGGGTCATTAAACTCCGATTTGCGATTGCCCGTGGAAAGAAAAAAGGCGACAAGCGTGAGTCGATAAAAAAACGTGAGGCCCTTCGCGATATTGCCAGAGAAGTGAAGCGCGGGGTTGAGAAGATCAGCAGACATTTGAGATAAGCTCTTTGAAAATTTAGTTTGTTATGCCTTATGTCGTTTACATTCTCTATAGCGAAAAAGACTTGAAGCTATATGTGGGATGTACTTCAGATATAGAAAAAAGACTCGGAAGACACCAGCGCGGTGAAATACCAGCGACTAAACACAGACTTTCCTTGGTGTGTATACATCAGGAAGTATTTGAAAACAAAGCTGACGCCTTCAATCGAGAACGATTTCTAAAAAGTCTGTGGGGCTCAAGATTCAAGCGAAAAATCAAGGATGATTTCTTGAAACAACATAAGGCATAGTAAAATATGCAGACATATTTAATGGGTTTGTTTACGGCTAAAACATTTTTGTCCAACAAAAATGTTCGCCCGAACAAATTTTGCTGTTGGATGATGTTGGCTAAAACAATTTGTCAGACAAATTGTTCGCCCGATCATCCCGCAGCGGGATGATTTAGGGGGATGAAATGTTTCGACAGTGGAAGAAGTAGTATATCGTGCGTGCCGAGCATGTTCGTAGTCTCGTAAATCACGCGAACAACTTGAAAGTGCCAAGAAAAGCACCGGTGGAATTGCGACGCCTTACTTTAAGGCCAACAATTTCGCTTTCGCCTACGCTTAAGTAGACGGCGCGAAGCGGGAGTACGCCTGATAGGCCCATCCTTCGTGTCATATTTTCAGGATAAGAATCGTAGTACCCGAATACGATAACGAAAACTAAGGGAGTAGTGCTCGTAAGGTTTTGTTTGCCTAGCCCTTACGACATGAAATCAATGAGACAACCTACGCACGTAGATCTTTGTACTCTTCTCTGCTGGACGCGGGTTCGCCCCCGCCATCTCCACATCTTGGGAATCCTTGGTGTGAATCTGTTCAAATAGCCCGATTAACATTGGCTTTTGAGCGGTTTCAAAGCCATCCTTGTGATGGAACGCCAATTTCTCCGCGAAGACTAGTCCTAGGACTAGTCTTTTTGCGTTCATGTCTCCATTTTCGTATATGAACACTGGGTCTTTTAGGAATCCCATCACCACTTCAAGTGCGGTTTCAAAGCTCGAGGCTGATACTCCGAGTTTCTGCAGTTGTTCTTGGATGAGAAGTCCCTCTTCCCTTATTCGGACAATTTGCTCCTCGTACACTCGAACCATCGATTCGTCTATTGCTCTGACGATCCGGTCTGAGAATACCTCTACCTGCCGTCGTGTTTCAGTGAGCTTCCTCTCGAGCTCTGTCCGACGCTCATCTATGGTCTTAATTCTCTTTGACCATACGTCTAGAGCAATCGCCCGTGTGAGTTCAAGAAGTTCTGCTCGCGGTACAGCAGACTCAAGTAACACTTTGAATCTCTCATCCACGAAATCACCATTGAGGCTCTTGTTATAGCGCGCGCATGACGGCGTGTTACATCGGTAGAATCGGTACATCTTGCTCCTCCCTCTGCTCCAGCTTCCCGTTAGTGGACGCCTACACTCGTGACACAGGATTGAGCCTCTCAGTGCGAAGTCGAGTTTGTCACTTATCCGCGTGCGCACCCTACACTTGCCATCGAGCTTTGCTTGGACTTTTTCGAACACTTCCAAACTAATCAGTGCTTCATGCTGTCCCTTACGTCTCGACACATCCCATTCCTCACGCTCGACATAACCGGCATATACCACCCGGCGGAGCAGACGCCTGACTCCTTCCACGTAAACAGGTCTGCCATTGTTATATTCAGTCCCTCGTAGGAAGTACATGACGTCGGTCTGAGTCATGAAGCGATCAGAAGCAAACCCTTCAAAGGCTTCTCTGATTATGCTTGCCCGAGGCTCTATTGGTTTTAGGAGCTTACCGTGTACTGGATCGTTCGCTTGCTTGTAGCCCGGTGGCGGATAGTGAGGCCAATACCCCTTCTCAAGTCGAGCTTTCATCTTCTGAATTACCTGTCTCCTGTTGCTTTTCCTGTGGTACTGATTCTGTGCCGCCATAATGTTCTCCACCAATTCACCCTCTGGCGTATCTTCAAACGTGAAGTTTGGGCACTCAATCTTTGTGTCTCTTTTATCAAACTCTTGTCGAAGCCTTATATGAGCCGCGACATCTCGAGCAAATCGGCTTAAGTCGTCGAAGACCACAACATAGTTTCTATGCGGGTGCTTATCTATGTAATGTAGTAACGCGACCATGCCTTGCCGTTTCAAGAAATCACCGCCGCCACTGAAGGTATCGGTAAATACGTCTTCCACTTCATAACTCTTCGACTTCGCGTACTCGCGACATCGATGCTCCTGACTATCGAGTCCATGACCCTCTTTCGCCTGGCGATCCGAGGAGACTCGGCAATAGATTAGTGCTGAGCTTGAATCTAGTTTTCTTGATCGGTTGGATGACATGGCTTATGTGCAACAACAAACATGCCTTTTTCAAGGCCATAGTCCAGCGTTCTTTCCACAAAGGCATACAAAAGGTCCCTGATTTTTTCGACCTCATCATCAGGTAAGTCCAGACTTCGTATGTGTTTCTTACATTCTTCGAGAGATAGCATGCCGTGTGTGCACGGCGTGTGATGCTTAACAGCAAAGAGACTGCCATCGCACCCCACGTTCGTGAGATGAAATGGCAGCCTCTCGATGATCCCTGCCTAGCGAGGTTCCCAGCCTCAGTGTTTAGCCCGGGTCTTACTCCGAGACTAATCTGGTTTAACCAGATAGGTACCTCTTTAGTTTATGCTTCTGCACAAATCGCACAAGGTTGCACACCTGTGCCACCCTTGTGGATAACGATCTCTCGTATTTTTTCAGTTTCCGGCGCATTCCATACCCCTCGATTTAATTCGCTTTGATCCGCTCCAGACCCCCGTATTTAATTCGGTTTAATTCGGTCCAAGACCCCTATTTTAATTCGCTGTAATTCGATGTGTGAGGCTATCTGGTACCGTTTTCTATGTCCTGGGCCCTGCTTTCTGCTGATTCTTGGGCCGTTTGGACCTTGAGCCACAACTCCCACTTCTCATGTAGTCGTGTGGTTGCCGTATCAAGCTCCTCTCCCTCCTGATAGCGCCCTTTATCGATCAGCTCACAGAGCACTCTCATGTCCTCAACAAGGGACTGCTTGGAGGTATCGATTTGAACCGAGGCGATTTGGTCGCAGATCTCCTTGGATTTTGTATCTAAAACGACCTGCTTTTCGGTCACTACCTCAATCTGTTCAACGGGTGGCTTAGTGCCCGCCGGGCTCGTACTTGTCGTAGTGGTGGCAGAACTCTCGACACGTGCCGCAACAGGGGCCAAAGAATCGATTTGCTCGGGTGAAGCAGGAGCCCTTTCGTGCCCCTTAAGTGATATGGTCGCAACCACCCCTCCACCCACAGCCACTAGGCCGAGTAGGATGATTGCCACCAGAGGGATGAATCCCCGGTGAGAATTTCTCATATTGTTCGCGTAGGTTTTCTGATAATCCCGAAGCTGTAGGTACAGAAGTGGCCCCACAGAATCGGCGATAACACCCTTTCGGGCATTACCCAGGGCCCTTTCGGGACACCTGACCTACGCGAGTAGAGCCGACCTATGAGGCCGCTTCTGTCGCGTAGGATTTATGTGGCCATGCCAGGATTGCTCCTGGTTTAGGCTATGTGGTCACAGGATGTGACACCTTCATTCTACCTTTTTAGGCGAGCTGAATCTACTTCCTCCGGGCTGTAGCCCTATGAGTTTCGATATGCCTTTTAATACTTTCACCGATTACTCGGCCCAATTGAACTGGGACAGCATTTCCGATATGTCTCGCTGTCTTAACCATCGAAATTTTTTCAGGCGGATCAAATTGATAATACTCAGGAAAGCTTTGAAGCAAGGCGGCTTCACGAAGAGAGATTGCTCGGTTTTGTTTTGGGTGACCATACCGACCAGCACCTAACGTAGTGCAGTGTGTTGTTATCGTAGGAGAAGCATCGTCCCACCTCATTCTTCCATAGACAGTCGTCATGTATGACTTACCACTATCCCGCTTGAAACAATCAGGCATCAGGTCATCGCTCCAACTCTTTGCGCTACCGCCATTCTTTGGTGTGGCAATAATTCGCCTCTTATTCATCTCACTCAACCTGCTTGAACGGTGTAGGACATCGAGCTTATGAACCTCACCATCCTTTAAATTTTCCAAGTGTCCAATTGTTTCTCGTACGGTAACGACGTTAGTTTTATCGTGCGTCTCTGGAATGAGACTAATTTCTCCCAGACGAGATGCGAGCAAAACCATCCTTCTCCTCTTCTGCGGCACGCCATACCTTGAAACGTCCACAACCTTATATGAGACGTTATATCCCGCCACCGATAAAGACTTCAGGAAGTCAGCGAAGACCGGATACTTTTTGGTATTACAAAGATCGGGAACGTTCTCCATTGAGACCACATCCGGTTTTGTGTCCTGTATAAGTTTTATGAACCGGTACAACGGTGCCCATCGATTACGGTCATCATCCTTTCCGATGGCCTTTGATTTACTTATTGCCGAAAATGGTTGGCACGGAGCGCAACCAACTAATACTTTCACAGGTGCATCCCCGTATAGTTCCTCCAGCTCCTTCGACGAGAACTTTGAAACGTCTTTGTATATAAACTTTGATGAGTTATTTTGTTCGAATGCGAACTGGCAGGAGACGTCATTGTCTACACCCGCAACCACATCCAATCCTTCAAGAATGAGACCGTGTGTCAGCCCTCCAACACCGCAGAACAGGTCAACAACTTTTATATCTTTTGATTTATTAGCACGTCTTGATGACATGTATGAATTATAGAACTAATCGGGGAAAAACTCGAGGGGCAATGACGCAACTTATCCACGATTGAACATGAACAGTCGAGGGAAGTTCTCGGGGATGATGAATGTTGGGTACATAAAACGTTCTCCTGCGGGAACCCCGTCTCCACCTCTTGTCGTTACCGACATGATCCATAGGGTTGGGATTGCTCCATCGCGTGCTGTGCGGAGTTCATCACCGGAGACTGCTCCCGTCGAGATAAATCCATCGACACCCACCGTTCTGTTCGCTGTTCGAAAACGAAGGAGTACTCGATCATTGTAATGTGCCGCGACTTTTCCAATAACGACAGCGATGGTCTTATCCCTCCATGTATTCTTTGAATGAGTCTTGATGCCTGTTGCTAATTCAATCGCTTCATCCTTACTTATTTCCAGTCCATCAGGATACGCGGCGGCAAGCTCATGCTCTGTTGCAGTAGGAAGCACAAACCGCGCTCGCATTCTTTCGATAGTTTGTTCATAGCCCCTCACAGCTTGAGGGACTATTACGTAATTTGGGAACACATGCATCCTTGGACGCAAGGCATCCATGTTGTTCACATCAAGAACGTTCCCCCGAGTCGTGCGAAGCTCCTCAGTATATTCAACTGGAAACGAGCCTGGTAGCTGATCCTTGTGAGCCTCGATGAATGCCCGTAGATCCGTATCACTTTCGTGTATATCCCTGAAGCGGTAGTAAAGATGTCTAGGGATAAAGAGCCTAGTGTGCTTTAACGTCGCCAACCGATACCCATACATTCGGGCATGCTGGTGCATTGTATCTATTTGTGACACTCGGGCATCCCGAACGTAGTAGGTTACGAGCAAGTTCTTTACCGCAATACCTCGCCCTAAAGTGTTACCGCCGATTAAGAAGTTTAGGCCGGGACCGTATGCAATACCTTGTCTCTTTACCTTTGCGTTTATCACAAGAATCTTTCTCGTTGCGAGTTGCTTCTTGATGGTCTCTACCACATCGGCGAAGTCAGGAGTCTCATCTCCTAGTGTCGTACGGAGATTCTCATAGGCCGCTCGTAGCTCTCTCTCAATCTCAGTTTCTCCTTCCTCAAATAATGCTGAAGCGACTTCAGCCAGGAACACGTTTATACGCGTTTCAGCACACTCCTGTTCATTGTTCCGAAGACTCGGGTGAGATAGATGCGCATATCCTTTCGATTTGGGGCCTATTGTTAGAATCGCGGCAGAGGCTGAAACAAGGAAAAAGAGTATCGAGTGCCTTAATCCATCAGGCACGATAGCGTCCATATTTAGGAGCTGATCCTTCTCATCGTGCTCAACAATTTCGATTAGACGATCAGGATTGTCCTCCGGTTCACCTGTGCTGAAAAAGTGATCGCCTCCAATGTATGACCTGCCGGGAGGTAGCATTGTGATAAACGAAGCGCGGTGTGTTGACCCAACACTCTGGAGAAGTACAGCTTGAGGCGTCCCCGTAACACTAACGTAGACGTGACGAATCAAAGCACCCTTGAGATTATTCTGAATGATGCGATTTATCGTACTGGGGTCTATGGCGACTTCGCCTCGAGCGCGCCTTGCTGTGTTCGTGTCGAGAGACGCCTGGTCTCCTTCATCGTCGAAGATGATTGCGGGGTACTCACCGGCTCCAATGTTGGTTAGAAAAGTAGAGACGTTCTGAAGGCTTCCCGCCCCTTTAGAACAGACAATGAGTAGGCGTCCATTGCCTCTTTCCATCTGCATCTTCACATTCTCAACCTCACGCCCAAGATCATCATCTTTTGTGAAGGTCATCACACCATGAAGGCCGCTCGTAAAGTCTCCATGCGTCTGTGTCACCAGATCATTTATATTGCTGGTCATAACGACCGAAATGCGGAAACCGTTATCGAATGCAAGAGCAGTACTGGCGATCATCGCTCGAGTCTTACCGCTTTGAATACGTCCGTAGACTAGTCCGACAGGAGGAGGTGTGGGTGTTGAGGTGGGGTCAATAACCCCTCCCGCCGGCGCACCGTAAGCGGTCATGACCGCTTGGACTATGTTGCCGGCATTGGCTTCGGTGTCACGCCTTTGCTGGTCGTCACCCTCAAAATCAAGGGCTTCAAGGGTAGCGTTAAAAAATTCACCATTGGTTATCATGCCCCAATTATAGACCTTTTGACACTCAAGGAACAGCGAGGCCTACTACGCGCCACCCCTTCATTTCTGTAGTGGTTGTATTACCGGTATGTGAGACTATGCGGCCATTTCTCTGGGCGCCATCGTGATACCAGAGCCTTTTATGAGCTCGTATGAGCGCAGGACGTAGCTTTCGAGCTGGTTCCAAATTGCCGACAGGGTGTCCACAATAATAAAAAGACGCCCGTAAGGGTGTTTTTTATTATTGTGGAGATGGAGCAACTGCAAGTTGCGAAGGGGGCGAAAGACGGAGCCATGTTTTTTCAGCAGAAAAAACGGCGAGTCGGGGTCGCGGAAATTTCCGAGCGACGGCGAGGAAATTATCTGTGACCTCCCCCGCCATCTCTCGTATGCGTAGCTATTGACTTTAAGTCAAAAGCATGCTATATTCATTACGGACAATCACCCAATCATCGCACTTCGAAAGGATCCATCATGAAAACCGATCGTGCAAAAATCGCAGAAGCCATTGCTTCCGCTGCTCTCTGTGGCGTCACTGTTGAGATGACTTCAGCCATCGATGAAAACGGGCTCTGTTGTGCAACGGCAAGCGCGTCTCACATGACAGGAACAAAGAGTACTTGCCTTAATGCAAGCGAACTCACGGCTGTGACCGGGGCCATCGACAATTGTTACAAAAAGGCATTCGGCGGGGCAGTTAATTGATCAACCCCCGCAACGAACAGTGCGCAGCAAGTATGCTGCGCACTTTTACCTATCACTGAATACACGATATACGTATCGGCCACAAACAAAAAACCGCACACGATCGTGTACGGATCTCTATCATGGTTCATGGGCTTTCCTTGCGATCTTTCGCTTCAATACCTCGATCTGTCGCTGATGGACACTCCGTACGCGCCGGTGCACGGGGGTTTCGGTAGGAGGTGATGCTTCTCTGTTTTGCTCTGGGGTGGGAGGTCGACCGGCTAACGGTGGGGGCGGAAAGAGTGGATCATTCTCACATTGCCTCTTCGCCACTTCAAGCAATTTTTTGCTATGCGCATTACAGAACTGGCGCTTCGGGTGCCCTGCGATCCACTTGCCGCATCCGGGATACATACATTTAACAATCGCGATGGGCGATATCATCTCAAAACCTCCATTCACTTAGGACTCACGGGACAACTGCGTACAGTATAAAGAAAGTAAGTACAAAAACAACCGCGATTACTGAAATTCGTTTACCAAAAAAACTCATTCCATCCCTCAATATGCTCCTGGTATAATTACACGTTTAACCTTACAAATAGGGCGTTTTTTCTTACTCACAAGAACAAAACGGCGCTGGAGTACCCCTTGACTTCTTCTCGTTTTTAGTGCAGAACTGTGTCTAGACAAACGCTCATTGATACACAGGAGAAACCTTATGGCATCACGTTCGAAATCGAGCACAAAACCCCCTGAACATTTTTGTGCACCATTCTCGACGCGGGAGTTGCTCACAAAAGCAGGTGCGACCATCATTGAATCAGAGATCATGGGCGAGGTCATTCTCGGCGGTGAAAAATTCGCCCTCCCCGTCTGCATCTTTACTCATGACCGCCTCTTGGCATTCATCGATAAACATTCTATTCCAAGGGACACGGAGTGCCGCATTGGTGATCGCATTTATCCGTTTTTCTCACCGAAGAACGGAAGTGCACAGATAGCTGAACCACCCCCTGATGTGCAGATCAAAAAGGCGAAGCCGGGAGATGGGCAAGAAATACTTAGCGCGCTTTTTTTAGACAATCTCAAAGCAGTTGCGACAAATGTCCTCGGTGGGATGAGCATCATCCTTCACCAACGGCTCCCGTCGGCATTCCATTCACCGATCAAAGTCAGAGAGGATGTCCTCCATATTTTTGCCGAGTGCTTGCCCGTACCAAGGTTTGAGTCCATCAATCCCGAAACCATATTCGATGTTCCCGTTGAAATAGATGGACGCCTTTATGGCTGCCTCATCCCTGGAGTAAAGCGAGGTATCATTCTTTCCGATGGAGACCATGACGTCGTGCAGATCATTGGAAACAATATCTACATACTTTTTGACCCCTTCAGTCTCTATGGGCTTGGTGAGACAGCGGCACTCTTGATCTTTCGAAAGACCATCGCGCTTGCCATCAATGGCTGGATAAAAGGAGGCGAACCGGACGTTGGAGATAGAGATCAATCATTGGACCTTAACCCGGAGAGTCTCGACGAGCTTGCGCATACATTTGTTGCAGAGCGCAAAAAACATTCGCTTCTGCACCTGCAAAGTCAGGAACAAGAAGTACGTGCGCTTGAAGACGCATTGCGTGA